>Ga0209426_1000148_pt1 | contig 107721 bp, 93 predicted proteins | sample Deesub1362B_J571_FD_187697 | JGI IMG/M metagenome (GOLD analysis project Ga0209426, IMG submission 187697) | Deep oceanic, basalt-hosted subsurface ecosystem from Juan de Fuca Ridge flank, Pacific Ocean, CORK Borehole 1362B_J2.571 (SPAdes)... ... | reverse complement strand
TAACACCTTTTATGAAACTTAAAGAGAAAAGCTCAATGATCCATCATCATGTGTTATTATATCCTGTGGTGTTGATGGAAGATGTAATGAGAAAAGTCGGTATTATTACAGAGATTCTTAGAGTTACTCAAGGTGGTAAATATGTCTTTACCAAGTGCCTTTTTAACTTCTTAACTTTCGTGTATGTTTATAAATTTTAATTGAAATATTCAATTTTTATGTTTTAATATAGGTGAAAATGGAGGAGGAAAATGTTGAGGAAGATAATTGCTATTTTCTTTTTAATTTGTGGCATATTAACTGGATCACTTTATTCTGAAATTAAAAGCCTGCAAGAAATTTTTGAAATAGGAAAAATATTGAAAGACAATGATAATGACAATCTAATAGATACAATTGAAACTAATATTATTATCTCCGATAATCCATCCACTGACGAATTAATTTTAGCCTCAGAAATATCCGCTCGAATTAATTTCGAAAGTCTCTGTGGAAATTTTAATCTGGTTAAAAAAGAATCTGAAATAAAAGATTTAACTAAATTGAAAAACCCAATATTTATCGGAAATAGGTTTAAATTTTTTAAGAAATTGCAGTTTCATTTTCCACAATTAAAAGAAAATGAAGCTCTAATCTCTATTGTATCTTCAAATAAAATTAATGGATTAATTATTTTAGGTGGCACAGGAAAGGCCTTGCTCTTTGGAGGGAGAGCATTTTTTCTCAGATATCCATATGCATGGGATATATGGGGAAGAAAATTTGGTGCAACTTATTTAAAAATTCAAAAGGACATTAGAAAATTTTTGGAAAGGAAAAATATTAATTACCGGGATGTAAAAATAATTTCTGTTAAATACAAATACCGCGAAGAAAAAGAAATCCCAGAATCTCTTTCCCAATTAAAATTTGATTTTGGTGAGATAGAAAATTTAACCATTGAGATTCAGCTTCCAAATGAGGATTACAAGACAGAAGCTGAAAAGAAATTTTCATTATTAATAAAAAACCATTCAAAGGGAATAGAAACAAATATTTTAAATTATGCTGGTTGTGCGAAATTAACTATTATTTTAAAGGATAAAAAAAATTCTTCTAAAATTATTGTCCCAAGAATTGGATTCCCGAAAAGAATGCTAACACCAGGATATAAGAGAATCCCAAAAATTAAAATTTCGGATAAAAATTTTGACCTTACAAATATCTTTTCAGAAAAGGGTATATTTTCTGATAGTAATAAAGACAAAATATTAGATACACTTGACTGTTATTTAATCATCCCAGACAACAAAAAATACCTTGCCCTTCCTCAATTATGTGGCAGATTAATGATTGAAATTGCTGGTGCTTCTTTTCCATTGATAAAAAAAGATAGTGAAATTAAAGATTACAAAAAATTAATTTCTCCAATTTTGATAGGAGACGAAAATTCACTTATTAGACATTTAATAAAAGTTGGCAAATTAAAAGAATATCCTTTAGAACAAAATGAAGGTTTGATTGAAGTTGTTCCTGAAGCATTTGATAAATCTAATGCCTTAATAATACTCGCAAAAAATAAAGATGGAATGTATAAAACCCTTCAGTATTTGGCAAAAACCTACCCATATCTTACCTCACATAAACCAGGAGAGCCAACTATTAAAACTGTGAAAGAAGAAGTAGAAAATTTTTTTGATGGAAAACATGGAGCGTCAGTATCTTATTTTTATAATGAATTAAAAAAACTGGTTGATAAATTAAAAAACAAGAAATTAGATTATTTCAAAAGTGAATTTTATACATACAAAGAGAACAAAAAATTTGAAAATTTTATTTCCAGCTATCTAAAAAAGAATTTAAATGCTAAAAATATTGATATAAAAATAAATCACTTGGATAAGTCTGAAAAAATCTTTGAAAGGGAAAAGGAATTCAAATGGGAAGTGGAAAAAGCCCTTGAATTAATAAAGAAAGAAATATCTGATTTAAATCCAGAGAATAATTTACAAATCAATCTTGGTATCAGTGAATCACCAAAAATAAGGCAAAAAATTAGGGATAAAATAAAAATAATATTAAAGAAAAATGGGTTTTCAAACTTCAAAGTAAATGTTTTATCTGCTTATAAACAGGGTTTCTTCTGGATAAAAGAGAAAATTATTCCAGAATTAAAGGGAAAAGATATTTTAGAAATACTAATTAAATTCTCAAAAGAAAATCCTGATTTTAATTTAAGGAAAAGATTTTACACTGAACCAATCAGATGGCTTCAGGAACTTTATCCTATTGATGAAATTTTATCCAAGGAATTATCTCTGCCAGTTGAAAAAATAAATTTTGAAATGATTGAAAGTTCTAAACCAGTTTATAGAATTGAAGTCTTTAACTCTCAGAAGAAACTCATTTTCTCCGATGAATTCTATCCCAGAATAAAGGAAAGATTTTATTTTGATATTTTTCCTGAATGGGGAAAGGTGAAAATAACTACTGGATGGTTAGAAATAAAGGCTGGAAATAAAATAATTCTAAAAGAACTTTTAGAAACAGATTTGGAAAGATTCTGGAATTTTTATCAAAGGGAAATTTTACCCGTTGTGTATCGTTATGTTATGAAGAAAACCGGCAAAGAACCAACTTTTAAAAAGCAACCTTATTTTAAGAGATTACTAATTGAGGCATGGTTTAGTGAGCCTGATTTCAAGCTCGGATTGGATGAAGAAATAATAAGCAGTCTTGAAGCACTCCATGATGAAATATATTTTGATACCCTTGATTTTCTAAGAGGAATAACAAAAATTGAAGAAGGAGAAGTACCAGAAGATACATCCAGATATTCTGCGCCAGGGAATATACTTCCCTTAATTCATCCATCTATTGAAGGAAAGAGAGGTAAAGTTAAAATAATCTTTGAAGACAGGAAATTTCCCAAGCCTACTGCTATTTTTAAATGGAAGGAAAAAAATGGCGAAGAAAAGAGCAGAAAAATAGAATATACATCTATTAAAGGAGACTCAATTTCTGTATTCCGTTTAATTTTTAATGGTGAAGAAAATAAAATCAAAAATCTTTTTATAAGAGTAAATTTTAAAGAAGAAAAAGAGTATTTAAAAGCAATTGAGATCATACACTCATTCTTGGAGCTTAGAGAAAATGGGTTATTCATGGATGAATTAAGTTTTCCAAAAATTCAACACTTAACCTTTCTTTTTAAAAGCAAAAAACTTGAAAAAGGGATTACATTAAAATTAATAGAGAAAGAAATAGAAAAAGAACATCTAATTGAAGAAAAAATTTCTTTCCCAATCGTGCCATTGAATAAGATTATCTCTCCTGATGAGTGCTGGAGAATCTGCAAAAAATTAGGTGAGATGCCTGGAATTAATTTTTATCAAGCCGGAATTTCTTATGAAGGAAGAAAAATACCTGTGCTAGAAATATATCTCCCACTCGGAAAATATGTTTCTGTTCCAAAATTAATTACTTTTAAGCCAACAATTTATCTTTCAGGACGTCAGCATGCAAATGAAGTTTCTTCAACAAATTATATTCTTAAATTGGCTGAATTATTGGCTACTGATAAAAAATATAAAGAATTCGTCAAAAAAATAAACTTTGTTCTTCATCCAATGGAAAATCCTGATGGCGCTCAGCTTGCCTATGAACTTCAAAAAATTACTCCCTTTCACTGTCTCCATGCAGGAAGATACAGTGCACTTGGCATTGATGTAGGATATCAGGTAAATGTAAAGAAACCTATTTTACCAGAGGCAAAAGTAAGAGGAAAACTTTATGAAAAATGGTTACCTGATATTTATTTAAATTTACATGGCTACCCTTCTCATGAATGGGTTCAACAATTTTCAAATTATTCTCCTTATCTTTTTCGGGATTACTGGATTCCCAGAGGTTGGTTTGCCTATTACAATTATTTAAGACTTCCAATTTATGAGAACTGGAAAAAAGCCGGAGAAGAATTGAAGGATTATATAATAAAAGAAATAAATAAAAATGAAAAAATCAAAAATTTTAATGAAAAACTTTACAAGCGATATTATAGATGGGCTGGCCGGTGGCAACCTCATATGAATTATCTTGAAATTCATCAAGGCTTAAATTTATATGCTGAACGAAGGTCGCCAAGAGAGAATAAATTAACACCAAGAAGGAAAATAACTTTTGTGGAGGAAGTCCCTGAAGTAATGGATGAAACTGCTCAAAATACTTGGCTAGAATTTATATGTGAGCAAGGGCTAACTTATCTTAATGCTCATCTTAAATATCTTTCGAGTGCAAAATGGCATATTGTCCGCCTTGAAGAAGAATATAATGACCGAATTCAAATCAAATTCATTCGTTCTCGTCCAGGAAAAATTAAATAACTATGCTAGATTATTTACTTCTTATTCTAGGCTTCATATTTTTGCATTTTGGTGCAGAAAGTTTTATAAAAGGCTCATCAAGATTAGCTTATCTGTATCGAGTAAAGCCAATAATAATAGGACTAACAATTGTTGCTTTTGGAACATCTTCCCCAGAAGCTTTTGTCAGCATACTTGCTGCAATACAAAAATCAGAGGGAATAAGTATCGGGAATATAATTGGAAGCAACATAGCTAATATTGGACTTGTCTTAGGCTTAAGCGCTTTGGTAAGACCAATAAAAGTTGAATCAAGTGTTTTAAAAAGAGAACTTCCATTTATGCTTATTGTTACAATTATTTTTTATATCTTTTGCATAGATTTAGCACTTTCACGATTTGAAGGAAGTATTTTATTTGCTGGAATTATAGGATTCATATTTTTTCAAATTAAATATGTAGGGGAAAACTACAGAAAAGAAACAGTTTTAATTCAAAAAATTAAAAAATTAAAATATATGGTGTTCACCTTTGTAGGCTTATTACTTTTACTACTGGGTGCTCAATTGCTTGTTAAAGCTGGAGCTAACATTGCCTTAAAATTAGGAGTTAGTCAGTTAATAATTGGGCTTACTATGATAGCAGTCGGAACTTCTTTGCCTGAACTTGCAACTTCTCTTGTTGCAGCACTTCGGAAACAAGGAGATATATCTCTGGGAAACATAGTGGGAAGCAATATTTTTAATATTTTATTTGTAATGGGAACTGCATCTCTTCTTTTACCCTTTAGAATTGAAAAAAGCTTGCTTATTGTTGAACTCCCAATAATGCTTTTATTTAGTCTTTTAATTTTTTACTTTTTAAAAAGTGAATTTATTCTGAATAGAATAAAAGGATTTATTCTCCTTTTATTATATTGTGGTTTTATTATAATTTTATTCTTTAAAGAAGCTATTTAACTTTCAAATGCAAGAATTAATAGTTAAAAGAAAAGAATCATATTTAAATTTTTCAGATTTTATCTTTCCGATTCTCTATTCAATTGTTGGCTCAATTATAGCTGGTTTAACCATGGGGATAATAAATATTTTGGTTGAACTAATAAAGAAAGACTCAATATTTGTTTTTGGTGATATTTTTCATGTTTCTTTTTGGTATATGATAGTTTGGAGCATTATTGGTGTTATTTCAGGAATTATATATGCTATTTTTCTTGTCCTCAGAGGGAAAAAACTAATAAATTATCCCTCGCAATTTATTTATATTTATGTTTATTTTAGCATCTGGTTATTTATTTTTATGTATGTTAATATTTACCTCTTTGCAGGTTTTTTTTCACTTCAATCAATAATTTTTAATTTAATTATAATCTTTATAGGAGTAATCCTTTTTATTCTTATTTCTAAAAAAAAGAAATTTTTAGCCTATCCTTTAATAATATATGTAGGAACTTTAATAATTATCTTTTTATTCTCATTAATATTATGCGAAGATTTTTTAATTACATCCGAGAAAAATCTCAGTGTGATTAATAATATTAAATTCAAAAGATATAATGTTATATTGATATTGCTGGATGCCGTGCGCTTTGATCATGTAGGATGTTATGGATATAAGAGAAAGACAACTCCTAATATAGATCGTTTAGCAGAAAATGGGGTTATATTTGAAAATGCATTTTCTCACTCATCTCATACACTGGAATCGGTTCCATCGCTTTTAACATCAACCTATCCTTCCACCCATAATGTTAAAACAATAACCTCTGCTATACCCGACGATATTTTAACCCTTCCTGAAATTTTTAAATCCTATGGATATAAGACTGCTATATTCTCCACTAATCCTTACATCTCAGTTGTATATGGCTATGGTAAGGGCATAGATAAGTTTCATTGTGATGATGAAAAAATTATAAAGATTAATAAAACAGTGCTTGGCCATTCCTTTCAAATTTTAAAGAAACTTTCTGTATTAGGGAGAATATTTGAACCATTTTCAAAATTAAATTATTTTCTCTTCTCTTCGAAGAATTTATCGAAGTCAACTGATCCAAATTTCATAACTCATAAGATAATAAAATGGATTAAAAAGAACAAGTCCCATCCATTCTTTATTTATTCACATTACGAGGGAGGACATTCACCTTATAAAGTCCCAAAATTTTATCAGAAGTTATTTGCTTCAGATTACAGTAGAGAACCGGTTATTAATTATCCTTTAAAATTTGGTTTATTTTTACCCTTTGAGAAAGGCGAATCTCTTCCTAAACAAAAATTGAAAAATATGATTGCCCAATATGATGCAAAAATTTTCTATCATGACGAGAGTTTAGGAATATTATTTCAGGAACTTAAGAATCTAAATCTTCAAAAGAAAACAATAATTATAATTACCTCCGACCATGGAGAAGAATTTTATGAACATGAAGGATGGGGACATGGGCATTCTCTTTATGAAGAGACTATTCATGTTCCCTTGATATTTTATTGTCCAGGTTTGATACCAAAAGGTAAAAGGATAAAGGAAATTGTAAGCTTAGTTGATGTGTTTCCAACAATATTGAGTTTATGCGGAATTAATTTAAAAATTCCTTATAAAATTGAGGGATTGGATTTGACTCCTCTATTTTACGCAAAAAATCCCAAACCTATAAGGAATTTTATTTTCTCAGAGCTTACACAAGGAGAAAATTCAGCATGGTGTTTAAGAACCGATAGATATAAGGTAATTGAAATTAGGTTTGGAATAAAAAGAGAAAGACTTCTCTTTGATTTAAAAGCTGATCCAAATGAAAAAAATAATATTTATGAAGAAAAAAAGGAGATTGCAATAGAGCTTCTTCGGAAATTGAATTTCATTATACAGCAAGCAGAAGAAAAATCATTTAGCCCAAAGAAAACAGAATTAGATATTGAACTTAAAAGAAAATTAAAAAGCTTAGGCTATATTGAGAATTAAGAATATAAGAAATTTGAATTAAAAAAAGCAAAATAAATTTTTGCTCTTACAATTACTTGACATATTTTTTTAAAATAATTAAATTGTTGTTCCAAAGATTTATGAGAAAAAATGAAAAATCAATACTTACAAAAAGGAATTTTCTTTTCAATTTTCTAATTCTCCTTATTGGAATATATGTTTTTATTGGTGCACTTGAAGGATTAAAAAGTGCATGGGAGATTGCATTTGCACCTGCTGGTAAAAAAGAATTGGCTCAGAATTATATTAATAATGTAATTGGTAATCCTTTCTCAGGGCTTTTTGTAGGAATTCTTGCAACTGCACTTGTGCAAAGTTCAAGCGGTGTTGTTGCAGTAGTCATTGCAAGCTGTGCTGCAGGAGCCTTTTCGATTGCATTTGCGGTTCCAATAATATTAGGAGCAAATATTGGTACAACAGTTACAAATACAATGGTTACTCTTGGATATTTACTTAGGAGAAAATTTATAAAAATTGAGTTTATTCGTGCTACAGAAGCTTCAATAATACACGATATATTTAATATATTTAATGTATCATTTTTTTTTATTTTAGAATTAACAACGAAAATTTTATCTAAATCAGCATCATTTTTGGCAGATAAAATAGGTAATCTTCCAATATTAGGTCATATTATAAAGGATTTTCCTGATTTAACAGGAGTTATAGTTGAAAAGCCAATAGTTGACCCTTTTGTTACAATCATAATAAAAATTATTGGATATAAAGGCTTCTTGCCAGCAATAATTATTGGCTTAATATCATTTGCTTTCCTTCTATTTGCTTTAAGATTAATGTCTAACTCAATGCAAAGAGTTATGGAAAAACGAGTAACAAAAATTATTTCAAAAGCTTTTCAAACTAAAACTCGTGCAGTTTTTATTGGAGGGTCTTTAACATGGCTCTTACAATCAAGTAGTGTAGCAACCTCTCTTGCAGTCCCATTTGCAGCAAGCGGAATAATAAAAATAAAAGAAATATATCCTTACACACTCGGCTGTAATATTGGAACAACAATAGACCCTGGTCAAATAATAAGCTATGCAAAATTTGGATTGACAGGATTTAAAGTTGGCTTTATCCATGTTTTATTGAATTTAATTGGTGTTATTTTATGGCTGGGAACTCCACTAAGAACTATTCCACCAAAACTTGCTTCTAAACTAGCAAAATGGATAACGTCTACCCATCCATTACTTTTGATAGTTTATATTGGCGTTATATTTTATGTGTTACCTATTTTGATAATTACAATATTTTAAGTATAATTAAGTATGTTACAAGGAGAAAATAAAAATGAAATTTCTCAAAAGAATAACCTCAAGGTTCTCAAAGCCTTATCTTTCATCATTATATTCTCATGCTAAGATTAGCTATGAAGCAGTTAAGAAAATTAGAAATGTCATAGAAGCTTATTGTGAAATAGATTTGGAAAAACTTACAAAATTAGACGCGGAAATATCTGAAATTGAACATAAAGCTGATAAAATCAAGCAAAACATTCGCTCAAACTTGCCTTCTTCTGTATTATTACCGATTGAACGCCAGGATTTATTAGAATTTTTATCCCAACAGGATAAAATAGCAGATAGAGCCCAAGATGTCAGTAGAATAACAACATTTAAAGAACCAGCAAAACTGAATAAAGAAATAAAGGAAAATCTAATTAAAATGTCGGAAAAGGTAATAGAAGCAGTAGAAAAGTATGAAAAAATGATTAGAAAAATTCAAATCACGCTTTCTATTTCCCCCCCAAAAAGAGAATTAACTGAAACTTTTAAACAAATTGAGGAAATTGAAAAAATCGAACATGAAGCCGATTTAATCCAAATAGAGTTAGTAAGAAAAATTTTCAGTTCAAAAATGGATCCAGTCAACATTTTCCATTTATCTCAAATAATTCACACCCTTGATGATATAGCAGATGCTTCAGCTCGTGCTGCAGACAGACTAAGAACAATGTTATACCGGTAACATTGAACTTAATTTGAGTAAAAATTCTCTTTTAAGTAAAATTAATTTTTTCTATCATTAAAACTGAATATTAGGTGAAATCTTTGTGGGAGATAAACTCAAAGGAATTGAGGGTTTTAAAGAAAATACATAATAATAGAATTCAAATTGAATTTATCATTATAAGAAAAAGGGGTTTTATTAACTTCTAATTTATTTTTCTTTCCCGTTAAACTTTTTTTGCTCCATCTCATAGTTTATGAGAATATAATTATTGTCGAGAATTTCAATAAATAAAAACCATGGGGCTGAATTGAAATAGACTTTATTTCTTCTATTTTCTATTAATTCTTAGAAGCTCTATTTGGAATGACTGATACTCTTATACAACGCAGAAATAAAGATCACAAATTAATTATCTCTCTTTAATCAAGAATGATACTATATTAAGGTTTTAATCATCTATTAAAGGGACTAATTTTAATTCTGGATTCAGAAACAGGGTCATGATATTATAAAACCTAAAGCAAGAGGATTTAATTTACTATGGGGAATAGATTTTGGGATTGAGCATAGATTTTAATTATTAGAGATGTTAGATTATTTGTTTCTAATTCTAGGCTTCATATTTTTGCATTTTGGTGCAGAAAGTTTTATAAAAGGCTCATCAAGATTAGCTTATCTGTATCGAGTAAAACCAATAATAATAGGTCTAACAATTGTTGCTTTTGGAACATCTGCCCCAGAAGCTTTTGTCAGCATACTTGCTGCAATACAAAAATCAGAGGGAATAAGCATTGGAAATATAGTTGGGAGCAATATAGCTAATATTGGTTTGGTCTTAGGTCTGAGCTCATTGATTAAGCCAATAAAAGTTGAACCAAGTATTTTAAAGAGGGAACTTCCATTTATGATAATAGTCACCATTATTTTTTATATATTTTGTTTAGACTTAAATCTTTCTCGAATAGAAGGAGGCTTGTTATTCATTGGAATTATAGGATTCATCTTATTCCAAATTAAGTATGGTGGAGAAAATTCTGGAAAAAAATTGACTTTAATTCAACGGAACAAAAGAGTCAAAAATATTTTATTAACCTTAATAGGTTTGATACTTCTCCTTTCTGGAGCCCAATTACTCATTAGAGCAGGTGTTAACATTGCATTAAAATTAGGAGTCAGTCAATTCGTTATTGGACTCACTATGATAGCAATCGGGACATCATTACCAGAACTTGCAACCTCACTTGTAGGTGTAATCAAAGGAGAAAGTGATATATCATTGGGCAATATAGTGGGTAGTAATATCTTCAACCTTTTATTTGTTATGGGCATGGCTTCTCTAATACTCCCGCTTAAAATTGAATCGAGTATGCTCATTGTTGAGTATCCCATAATGCTTTTGCTCAGTTTTTTAATTTTTTATTTTTTAAAAAGTAAATTTATTTTGAATAGAATAGAAGGTTTTGTCCTCCTTTTCTTATATTGTAGTTTTATTATAATTCTATTCTTAAAATAGGCTATTTGTGAAAAACTTCTATACGCCTTCGCCTCCCTACTAATTGACATTGAATTTTTTAGGTGATATAAGTTTATTTACTTATGTATGTAATTTAATATTCTAATTTTTCTCAAGAAAGGAGTAAAAAAATGGATAAAGTCTTTTATATTTCTCTAATTGCTCCTATTTTTGGAATTATTGGAATGTTAATTGTTGCTTATATTACATGGCGTATCTCAAAGGAAGCGCCAGGTACTCAAAGAATGCAGGAGATAGCAGGATACATTCAGGAAGGTGCAAGAGCATTCCTTAAAAGGCAATATATAACCATAATTTATTTTATAGTTATTCTATCTATTCTTATTATTTTCTTTACAAAATGGCCTGAATTGAATTTTCTATCAGCATTTTCTTTCATATTCGGTGCGTTTCTATCATTATTAGCAGCATATATAGGCATGAATGTTGCTGTTAAAGCAAATGTAAGAACTGCAAATGCAGCAAGAAAATCCCCATCAAAAGCATTAACTATTGCATTCAAAGGTGGTGCTGTAATGGGTATTTCTGTAGTCAGCTTGAGCCTAATAGGAATAAGCATTTTATATTATCTATATAGTTTCATATTCCATTCCTTTGAAGATTTAGAAAAGACCCTAAATGTCCTCGAATACATTGTCGGCTTTGGATTTGGTGCGAGTTTAGCAGCTCTATTTGCACAGCTTGGAGGAGGAATTTATACAAAGGCAGCAGATATTGGTGCAGATTTGGTTGGAAAAGTCGAGGCAAAAATTCCAGAAGATGATCCAAGAAATCCAGCTGTTATTGCTGATCAAGTAGGAGATAATGTGGGAGATTGCGCAGGAAGAGGAGCAGATCTATTTGAATCTTTTAGCGATAATATAATATGCGCAATGATACTTGGGATTTTATTTGCTAAATTGAGTAAATTTGCATTTATATTTCCTCTTGTTACACAGGCTATTGGTATAATAGCCACAATAGCCGGCGTATTTCTGGTAAGAGGATATAAGAAATTATCTCCAATAATGTCTGTCAATATTGGTTTTTTTACTACAGGAATTATATGTGCTATTGGATTTTATTTTGCTTCAATCACTCTTCTTGGTAAAATTGAAATTTTTTATGCTGCCCTTTCTGGTTTAATTGCAAGCTTATTAGTGGGAATTGTCACTCAATATTACACAGGAAGTGGAATGAGACCCGTCAAAAAAATTGCTGAGTCTTCTCAAAGAGGAGTTGCAATTAATATTATTTTTGGTCTAGCATATGGTCTTCAAAGTGCGTTTTTCCCTGTGATAATAATTGCAGCAGTTATAGCCTTTTCATATTATATTACAGGAGGAAGACTTCAGGGACTTTATGGAATTGCAGCCGCAACTCTTGGTATCCTTTCCACCACAGGAATAATAATGTCCTCAGATACTTTCGGTCCAATTAGTGACAATGCCGATGGTATTGCTGAAATGTCTGGCATGAAAAAAGAGGTAGGCAAATCCCTTGAAACTCTGGATGCTGTGGGAAATACAACAAAAGCATTAACAAAATCTTATGCAATGACTTGCGCAGGTTTATCAGCAGTTGTAATTTTTGTTACATATCTCCGTATTACAGGGATTTTGGATATTGATTCAAATATACTTCCAATAATTAATGTTGCAAACCCAAAGATTCTTGTTGGATTATTCATTGGAGGAGCTTTACCATTTTTATTTTCTGCTCTTGCTATTGGCGCTACAGGCACAACTGCTTTTCAAATGGTGGATGAAGTCAGACGACAGTTCAGAGAAATAAAAGGAATTCTTGAAGGAAAAGCAAAACCAGACTATGCAAGATGTGTTGATATAGCAACAAAAAATGCATTAAAAAAAATGGTATTACCTTCATTTATTGCAATTATTTTTCCTATAGCAATTGGACTCACCTTTGGAAAAGAATCCCTGGGTGCTCTCTTACTTGGACAAACTCTTTCAGTAATTGTTCTGGCTCCTTTTTTCATTAATGTAGGAGGAGCATGGGACAATGCAAAAAAATATATTGAGGCTGGAAATTTTGGTGGAGAAGGGACAGAATCCCATGCTGCTGCAGTTGAAGGTGATACTGTTGGAGATCCATTAAAGGATGTAGCTGGACCCTCTTTACATATTTTTACTAAATTAATAAATATGACAGCTCTCCTCTTTGCTCCTATAATAATAAAATTTACTCTATTCCCTTAAAAGTAACAATTTAATTTCTTCCGAGGCTCTTTTCTATCTCCTTTGCCGTGAGTTTAACTATTATCGGTCTTTTATGAGGGCAGAAATAGGGATTTGAAGTATTAAATAATTCCTTAATTAAATATTCCATTTTTTCTTGAGTCAAAACTTGATTTACTTTTATTGCTGTCCTACATGCAATAACTGCAATAAGAGAATCAATTAAATTTTCAAAATCGTGTTCTCTTTCCTCTTCTAATAATAATATTAATATATTTTCAGCTTGAAGTGAGGATAAAATCTCCGGAAATGTTTTCAAAGTATATGTTTTCCCACTCATCTGTTCAATTTTGAAACCGAGCTTTTCAAGAGCCTCTTTCTTTTTTTCGAAATTAATTTGTTGGGAGGGAGTTAAATCTATAATTATCGGGAAAAGGGCTTCATGAATGTTCCATTTTTTATTCTCAAAATCTCTCTTATATTTCTCGTATAAGATCCTTTCATGGGCATTATGTTGATCAATTATAAGTAAGTTTTCATTCTCTTGAACCAAAATATAACTATTCAGGTATTGTCCTAAAACTTTATATTGTTGTAATTTTTCCTTTTTCTCAAAAAGAGATATTTCATCATGAATTTCTTGAGAAAAAGAATCCTTAGTCTCAAAAAATGAAGTTTTTTCTTTTACCCTTAAAAATTTTTTATATTTCTTTTCATCAAACTCAATGCTTTTGGCTTCTACTACTCTGCTTAACTCTTTTTTTAGAACATTATAAATGGAGTTATATATTTTTTGAGAATAATTAAATCTAACTTCGGCCTTTGTGGGATGAACATTTACATCTACATCTTCGTAAGGAAGATTTAAAAATAAAAAGACGACAGGAAAAACATCTTTTTCCAGAAGAGAGCTATAAGCCTGATTTACAGCCGAAGACATTATTTTATCTCTGACAGGTCTTTTATTTACAAAGAAAAACTGAAAAATCTTATTTGGTCTTCCATGTGGAGGCCGAGAAAAAAATCCTCCAAGATGTAATCTATCTTCTTCAAAATTTATTTCTAATAACTGCCTTAGCAATGAACTTCCGTATATTTGATTTATCCTTTCTCTTAAACTGTTCGTCTTAGTATACGAGAAAATAAGTCTTCCATTATTAAACAAGGTGAACTGAAGAGATGGATAACCCAGTGCAAGTTGAGTTAAATATTTAATAATTAAATTGAGTTCAGTCTGTTCACTCCTCATAAATTTTTTTCTTGCAGGAAGATTATAAAAAAGCTCTCTTACCTCAACAGTTGTTCCAGGAGGATGTGCACAATCTAGAAATCGTATTTCTTTTCCAGCTTCAAGTTCTAAAAGAGTCCCTGTAGGCTCATCTTTTGATCTTGTCATTAAGATTACTTTGGAAACAGCAGCAATGCTTGGTAATGCTTCTCCTCGAAAACCAAGAGTTCTTATCCGCTTAAGGTCAGATTCATTAGAAATTTTGCTCGTAGAATGGCGGTAGAAGGCCAATCGAGCATCCTCTTTTGTCATCCCCTCTCCATTATCAAATACTTTAATTAACCTTTTTCCTCCTTTTGAAAGCTCAACTTTTATTTTTGTTGCACCAGCATCTATTGAGTTTTCAACCAATTCTTTAACTACAGAAAATGGCCTTTCAATTACCTCTCCTGCTGCGATTTTCTTTGCTAATTCCTCGGATAAAAGCTTAATTTTATTCATAAAATAATCCTTTCTATATCTTTAGGATGATGAAATATATAATCTGGTTTAGCTTCTTCTAATGCCATTTTATCCTTGCATCCCCATAAAGCAGCGCCTGTTATAACCCCAGCTTTTTTACCACATGCAATGTCAAGTGGCGAATCACCAATATGTAAGACAGCAGAGGGATGTAAATTAAAATGTCCACAGATTTTCAAAACTCCATCAGGATATGGCTTGTGATTTTCGACATCCTCACTTGTAACAATTATTTCAAAATATTTCAATAATTTTTTCTGTTTCAGGATATACAAAGTTAATTCTCTTCCTCTACCCGTAAAAATAGCTAATTTTTTCTTAGCTGAACCCAGAGATTCAAGCACACCTGGAAAACCTTCAAAAAGATTAATTTTATTTATATCTACTTTAAATAAATTGAAATATTCTTCATAGCACTTGTCTATTTTTTCTCGATCAATAAACCTCATAAAAATCATTCTTTCAGAAGGTCCAAACAATTTATTCACTTCATTTTCGGTTAATTCTATATTTCCATATTTTTTTAAAACACGCTGTAAAAAATCTGTAGTAAAAAAATGAGAGTTTATAATGGTTCCATCCAAGTCAAAGATAAATGCTTTAAATTTATTCATTAAATTTTATTTTACAAGAAAAAGAGATTTTTTTGAAACAAGGAAATTTGTTAACTTTTATAATTTTTTAGAAATTCCTTAGCTATTTTATAGACTTTATCCATATCTTTAGAGAGGAGATATTCAAATGCAAGCCCTCTTGCAAAAACTGGAATCAATTTTGCGATTTTTTCTGTATTCCTCTTATTCGTATGCTTATTAATTGTCTCCTTTAACTTTTCATACCAGTTATTATATGCTTTTTGAAAATCTTCTACAACATTTTTTACCCATGGAATTTGAGTAGAAGCAACAACTAAACAACATATCTGAGCATATGAAGTTTTTCTTTTTAGGAAATTAATATAAAAATAAATAATTCTTTCAATCACATCTATCTCATTCTTTGCTTTCCTCAGATCATTCAACAACTTCTCAAAAAAATTGTCCAGACCTTTTATTAATATATCTCTTAATATATTTTTCTTAGACGGATAATAGTAATAAATAGTAGCTCTTCCAAGTTCTGCTGTTTGAGCAATATCCTGAATAGTGGAACTTTCGAGTCCCTTTTTAAGGAATACTTTTGTTCCTGCTTTTAAAATTTGTTTTTTTCTTAATTCTTTTTCCCTTTCCCTCCTTTCTTTTAAACCCATAATTTCCTCCAGGTGTCACTTATTGACAAAAAAAGCTATTCTAATATAAATAAAATTAATAACATTGTCAAATAAAAAAATTTATATTTGTTTTTTTAACTTTATTTTTTCTGTTTTTCTCCAAAAACTATGGCTTCAAAGATATATATATCAGCATCTTTTTTCCAGCAATTCTTAGGAAGTCCGGCTTTATAGCATGTTTGATTTAAAAATTCTATTCTGTCCCATTTGTATTCCACGGCCACTTGGGGTAAAAGAAGACCACTCCTTCCTCCTTTAGAAATCAAAATCCCATGCTTCCCAACAATTATTTCTTCAGGGCCATTAATTTTTCTAAGAGGAGTTAAAACAGAAATTTCTATTTCAATTTTTCGTAATTCATGAGGGGAAAGGGGAGGGAAACGAGGGTCCCGAGTTGACGCAAAAATCGCTGCTCTCATTACAGTTTGATAAAGTGGGAAAATTGGGGAAGTAAAACCTATACAACCCCTTAATTTACCCTTTTCTTTTATGGTAACAAAAGCTCCTCTTTTCTCAAGAAGTTTATTATTTTTTATATTAAAATTTGGTATTTCTCTTCTCAATATAAAACTCTCGATTGTTTTTCGAGCGATTTGCAATAATTCTTTTTTCTCTTCTGGTGTCAGAGTGAAATTTTCTTTTTTTGGTAAAACCACTCCTGCTGAAAGATAACCAACAACTCGTGATTGTGGGCCTCCAAAATCTGATGAATCTGCATATTTCAATATTTTAACTTCAGGATTTCCAAGGGACTTAATTGCAAGAAGCATTGAAACAACTGGTCCACCACCACACATAATCCCAGCTCCTCTTTCAATTTTTCTTATTAGAGTACTGCTTTTGTAATTCTCAATAAGAGAGATTGTTTGTTTATCAATCTTGTTTGCCTCAGCTTTTGAATGATAATGACTCATATCAGAAGAAGCCACTATTAAAACCTTCCTCCCTTTTATAGAATCTGCTATAGCATTAGCCAAATTTTTAATTGTTTTTTTGTTTTGATAACCCATTATTATTGGGACTATTTTGGCTTTTGGAAGGACTATCTGAATAAAAGGAATTTGAACTTCTATTGCATGTTCCGGTATATGAACTTTTTTAATGTAACCATATCCTGAATTCTTCATTATCTCCTTCGCCAGATCTTCATCTATTTCAATCAGACCGAGCGGAGTTTTATAATATCCAGAAGGATAAATTGAACAACCATAAAATCCAAAATTATGACTTGGAGCAATGATGATTACTGTTTCATAATCCTTTCCCTCAACTAATTTATACGAATAAGCAGCAATGGCACCTGAATAAATATATGCTGCATGAGGAGAAATAATACCCCTGATCTCTCCTTTAATTTCAGGTAGCTGAACATTTTTTAGAAACTCCTCAATCATTCTTTTTAACTCACTAGGATTATCAGGATAAAATTTCCCACTAAAAGCAGGCTTTCTAATTGATTGAGGCAAAAGGGAAAAAGAGAAGGAAAAGAGTATTAGTAGGAATATAAAAATAAAAATCATAGAACTAATTCTCTTCATTTTTTCACTCCTTTTGCTTTTATTCATTTCCTCTCATTTTTTGAAAATTATTTACTAATATTACTAAAAAATCAACTTTAGATTGGAAAGATTGACAACACACCATATCCAATTTATAATCTTCAAAAGTTTATATGAGGAGGGAAGAATGGCACCCGAAAGAGAGAGAGGGGTTTGGGGCTCCAAAATTGCTTTTATTTTAGCTGCTTCTGGTTCTGCAATTGGTCTGGGAAATATATGGCGTTTTCCAATGATAACTGGAAAAAGCGGAGGGGCTATTTTTGTCTTTATCTATATCCTTGCGGTGGTTCTGATAGGTTTTACAGTTCTTCTGGGAGAAATAACGATTGGTCGTTTTTCACAGAAAAATCCAGTAGGTGCTTTTAAATTTATAAAACCCGGAACAAAATGGAGTCTCGTGGGCTATTTAGGAGTCTTAACAGGTATTTTTATTCTTTCATATTATGCAGTTATAGCAGGCTGGACACTCGGTTATTTTGTAAAATTCCTTACAGGTTCATTTAGAGGTGAAATAACAACTGATATTACAAATAGAATTTTTTCTCAATTTACTTCAAGCCCAATAACTGTTCTCATTTATTTCTTCGTAATTATAGGAATAACAACTTATATTATATCAAGAGGAGTAAAAGGGGGAATTGAAAGATGGAGTAAAATTTTAATGCCAGTTTTATTCATACTAATAATTCTTTTAGCTATAAGAGCAATTACTTTACCAGGAGCTGAGAAGGGCCTTCTCTTTTATCTTAAACCGGATTTTTCCAAACTAAGCGGTAAAATTCTTCTTTTTGCAATCGGGCAAGCTTTCTTCTCTCTTAGCTTAGGAATGGGAACTATGATCACCTATGGGAGTTATATCTCAAAGAGGGATAATTTAGTAACCTCAGCAGGATGGGTAGCTTTCTCGGATACTTTAATAGCTTTGCTCGCTGGATTTATAATTTTTCCAACCTTATTTGCTATTCCTGGAATTTCTCCTGGTGAAGGCGCAGGGCTTGTTTTTAAGGTCCTCCCTCTTGTATTTTCCAAACTCCCAGGAGGCATAATATTTGGCGCCTTGTTCTTTCTCCTTTTAACAATAGCTGCTTTAACATCAACTATTTCTCTCCTTGAAGTTCCTGTTGCTTATCTTGTAGATGAAAAGAATTGGACAAGAACTCAAGCAGCATCTCTTACAGGATTAATCACCTTCTTACTTGGAATTCCCTCTGCATTATCAACAGGAGCCAATTCCTTTCTGACAAAAATTAATTTTCTTGGCTGGATAGATTTCCTATTTGGAAACATTTCATTAGCTATTGGAGCTTTATTTATATGTATCTTCATTGGATGGATCTGGGGAGTTAAAAACGCATCCAAGGAAGTTGAGAAAGGAAATCCTCAATTTAAAATTAAAAAATTGTGGGCTTTCTCTGTAAGATTTCTTTCTCCAATAGCGGTTTTAATAATACTGATATTCATTAAAACAATTGTTGGTTAGGGAGTAAAAAATGATAAAAAAACTTAAAATAGGTTTAATTTTTTTACTAATTTTGTTGATTTATAATAATTTATATCCTGCCGATATAATTGGTAAAGTAATTAATTCCGAAACCGGGAAGCCCTATATTAAGGGAAACATCCTCCTCTTACCCTTTGGGGAGGAAAAATACATTAAAACTGAAATTGATAAAAGGGGAAATTTCATTTATCGGGAACTTAAACCAGGAAAATATATTATTAAAATGGATCTATATGGACTTACACCAATTGAAAAAGAAATTGAAGTTCCTGAAGGACAATTAAACATTACTCTACCTATTACCCTTTCTATATTAGATAAAACACTTGTTTTTATCCGTGAATTAAGTGATTTTATGTGGGGCACCTGGATGTTGGTTCTTCTTCTTGGAACAGGCATTCTTTTAACAATTCTTACTCGTCTTATACAGGTAAGAAGACTTGTCCTTTCTTTGAAATTGGTTCTGAGAGGTGCTACAGGAAGGGAAAAATATGAGAAAGGTGAAGGTGATATTTCTCCTTATGCAGCATTAATGACCGCTTTAGCTGCAACGGTTGGAAATGGAAATATTGCTGGAGTTGCAACTGCAATTGCAACAGGAGGACCCGGAGCTCCTGTATGGATGTGGATTGCTGGGTTTTTTGGAATGGCCACAAAGTATGCAGAAGGATTCCTTGGAGTTAAGTTTAGAATAAAGAATCCCCGTGGTGAGATGTCTGGTGGGCCAATGTATTATGCAAGATATGGAATAAAATACAAAAATTTTGCTAAATTCATGGGCGCTCTTTTTGCTGCATGTGGAGGAATTGCTGCCCTTTTTGGTACAGGAAATATGGCTCAGTCGAATTCAATGGCCCTTGCATTTTATGATCAATTTGGCGTTCCTTTTTGGGTAACTGGCTTAGTTATCACCACCTTTGTTGGAATGGTTATTCTTGGAGGAATCAAAAGAATTGGCTCAGTATCAGAAAGACTTGTTCCAACAATGATATTACTATATTTTGGTGGAGCTCTTGTTGTAATTTTTGCAAATATTACTCATCTTCCAGAAGCTCTGGCTGTTATTTTTAAATCAGCCTTTACAACCAAGGCAGTTGGAGGAGCATTAGTTGGAACTTCTGTAAAACAAGCAATAAGCATTGGAATAAGAAGAGGATTACTTTCCAATGAATCAGGTTTGGGTTCAGCTGCTATCGCTCAGTCAGCTTCAAGATCAGATGACCCATCCATGAATGGTTTAATTGCAATGACAGGAACTTTTATTGATACCTTGGTTGTGAATACTTTAACTACTCTGACAATTGTTCTCTCAGGCGCCTATATTAAAACAGCAGCTTTTGGGGCAACCGAGGGACTTACCTCAACGGCTTTAACTGCAGAGGCATTTGAATCAGTTATCCCCTACGGAGGTTATATTATAGCACTTTCTTCATTATTATTTGGCTATTCTACTCTTCTCGGATGGTGCTATTATGGAGAGAAATGTCTTGAATATTTCTTTGGGGTAGGAGTAATCTATCCCTATCGAATAGCTTTTATAATCCTGCTCTTTATTGGAGCAATTGTCCAAGGAGTTCATCTCAATATTATTTGGTATATTGGAGATACAGCAAATGCATTAATGGCATTTCCAAATCTTATAGCATTAATTTTCCTTAGCGGACTTGTGGCAAGGACCACAGTTAAATATTTTTATAAAAACTAAATGCTAAAAAAAACTCTATCCACTCTCTTCAAATTCATTGTAAGTGCAGGAATTATCACATATATATTGATTTATAGGGTTTCTCTAAAAGATATCTTTATAACCCTATCATCTGTCAATCTATTCTGGCTCATATTATCTTTTTCTCTCCATTCTATTGGATTGCTAATAAGTGCGTGGCGCTGGCAGATTTTAATGAAAGCTCAGCAGATAGAGGTTCCTTTATCTTTCTTAATAAAATCCTATCTAGTCGGTGCATTTTTTAATCAGTTTTTACCTACAAGATTTGGTGGTGATATGGTAAGAATTTACGATAGTTCACGCTACACAAATTCTATTTTAAGATCATCTGCAATAATTCTTACGGAAAGAACAAATGGAATTTTGATTCTCCTTCTATTTGCCTTTTTTGCTTCAATTTTCAGATTGGAACTTACAGAAAAAAATCCTGTTATCTGGCTTTCTTTATTAGTTGGTTTTGGAGGGATGGTAGTTCTTCTCTTTCTTTTGACTCCATTTGTGACTAAATTATTGAATAGAACAAAAGTGAAAGGTTTTCTCCTTAAAATAAAAGGAAAAATTGTTTTTTTTAGAGATTCAATAATAATTTATAAGAAGAGGAAGAAAGAAATTGCTGAAGTAACATTTCTCTCTTTTCTTCTTCAAATAAATGTAATTCTACACTATTATTTTATAGGCAAAGCATTGAATATAGATATTCCTTTTATTGATTATTTTATTATAATGCCGGTTGTATTACTTCTACTTTCTATTCCCATAACAATAAGTGGGTGGGGTGTGAGGGAGGGCGCATTAATAGGTATATTCGATTTTTATTCCTACTCCTCAGATTTTGCTGTTTCATTTTCTTTGATCGATGTAGCTTTCAATTTAATTATTGGAGTGATTGGAGGTGTAGTTTATTGGTTAAGAAAATAATTATTATTATTATTATTTTTATTCTTTTCACAGCAACAATTACATTACTTTCTCAGGAAAGTAAAGAAATCGAGAAATACCAAAGCGAACTTTTTAAAATAGGCCAGGAAATAAATGTTTTGAAAGAAAAGTTAAAAAGGGAAAAAGAAAAAGAATTAACATTGCTGAGTCAATTAAGAACCATTAAATTAGAAAGAGATTTACTTCGTAAGGAAATAAATTTTTATGAATTAAAGTTAAAGCAGACAGAAATAAAAATTAAAAATATCAGAATTAAGATTAAAAGGATAAAGAAAGAATTAGAAAAGAAAAAGGAAATTTTAAAGAATGTCTTAGTTTCTCTTTATAAATTAGGGAAGTTCAGATATTTTCAGATTATACTCTCTGCTAAGGACTTAAACAGCCTTATCTCTGGAAGCAAATACATCTCGGAATTAATAAAACTTCAGTCCAAAGCAGTAGAGGATTATAGAAAAAGTCTTGAGAAATTAAAAAGAAGCGAAGAGGAATTAAGGAAAAAAAATGAAGAATTAACAACTTTAAAGAAAAAAGCTGAACAGAAAAGAAAGGATTTAAGAAAAAAAGAGGTAAAGAATAAATTATTGCTCCAGAAAATTCAAGAAGACAAAACTTATTATACAAAAGCATTAAAGGAGCTCACTGCTCAAGCGGAGAAATTAAAAGAAATAATTAAGAACTTGACCAAAAAAGAAGAGGTCTTTCCATTTATTTTTCCCCCCATTTATGAAAAGAGAGGTTCCTTGAATTGGCCTGTGGAAGGTAAAATTATCACTTACTTTGGACTCCAGAAGCACCCTGTTTTTAAAACAACAATTTTAAATAAAGGAATAGAAATATCACCATATAGACCTCATTCTATTATAAGGGCAGTCTATTATGGAAGAGTTGTTTTTGCCGAATATTTTGAAGGTTATGGAAATTTAATTATTATAGACCATGGATTAAAATATTATTCATTATATGGCTATTGCTCGGAATTCTTAGTAAACAAAGGAGATTTTGTGAGAGAAAATCAGGCAATTGCATTTGTCGGAGATACAGGTTCCTTAAAAGGCGAGTGCCTTTATTTCGAATTAAGATATAGAACAAAACCTTTAAATCCCTTGAAATGGTTAAAAAAAAGATGATAATATAAACTTTTGAAAATGAAGAAAAAACAAAAAAGGATCTATTTAGTTTCTTCTATTATACTAATTATAATTATTTTAGCCAGTTTATCACTTTCACAGATATTCTCGAGATTTTACTCTCCCTTTCATATGCTTGAAAGGGTAATTAGATATGTAAAAAATGAATATTTTAAACCTGTTCGTCCTGAAAAAATAGCTCCTGCAGCAATAAGAGGAATGCTTAATTATTTGGATCCAAATTCAAGTTATCTAAATCCAGAACAAACGAAATTATTCGAAAATAGATGGAATTTAGAGCTTGGTGATATAGGGGTTATTCTTATTAAAAGATATAGCTACCCTCAAATTATTGGAATAATTGAAAATTCTCCAGCACAAGAATCTGGTTTAAAAATAGGTGATTATATAAGTTCAATTAATGGGGAGACAACCTATAAAAAAGGAATATGGGAAGTAAGACTTTCATTAAAAGGCAATATAAACAGTGAGGTCTATTTAAAAATAATGCGAAATAATTCGCTTTTAAAGCTCAAAGTTAAAAGAGAAAAAATTTATGATTCTTACTTTAATATCCAGAAAATAAAAAATAACTATCTATTAAAAATTAATTATTTTCCATCTAACTTAAGAAATCTAATAAATGCCCTAAAGAAAATAGAAAATAAAGCTAAAGGCTTAATAATTGATCTTAGGAACTGTTATGACGGAAAGATTATCTCAGGTTTTAATCTGGCTAATGTATTTATTCCATCAGGTAAAGCTTTCTTTGTGAAGAGAAAGGACAAAACTATTAAAGAATATTATTTTAAAAAAGAAAATTATTTCTCAAACTTACCTTTAGTTGTAATAGTTAATAAGGCGACTATGTCAGGAGGAGAGTTATTTGCTCTCCTCTTGAAAAAATTTAAGAGGGCTAAAATCATTGGAGAATCCACTTTTGGAATCCTATCTGAGACTAAAGTTTTTAAAATGGATGATGGTTCAGGAATTGTGCTTACTACAGGAATGATATTCCTTGAAAAGGACAAAAAAATATGGGGAAAAGGGGTTAAACCAGATATAACTTTAAAAGAAAAGGAAAATCCCGTCCAAAAAGCAATTAAACTCCTTGGCTCATAAAAGAAAGAAAAAAATTAGGAAAAATAAAAATTATGCAACATTAATATTTCTATTACTTATAATTTTTGTATGCCTTGATTTTATCGGATGGAAAACTAAAAATAAATCCTATATATTTTTCTATCTCTTTAAAGAGAACAAAAAGATTGTATGGATTTTCAAAAAAGAAGAAAAACCAAAAGTTGCAATAATAATTGATGATATAGGAAATAATATAAAAATTGTAAAGGAGATAATTTCTCTTAAAATTCCAATTACCATTTCAGTTCTCCCACATTTGCGTTATTCCCGTGAAGCAGCGAGAATTGCCCATTTAAATGGTTTGGAAGTAATGCTCCATCTTCCATTAGAACCCTTGAATTCAACTAATCATTGTATCGAAAATGGAGAAATAACAAGCACTATGACTCCCTCTCAGATCAAAAGAATTTTAGAAAATAATATCAAATCAATTCCTTACATTAAGGGTGTAAACAATCATAAAGGCTCTAAAATAACAAAAAATCCTTATTTAATGAAACTCATTTTAAACTATTTAAAAGAAAATAATCTTTTTTTCATCGATAGCTTAACAAGCAACAATTCTGTTGCCTATAGAGTGGCTGAAGAATTGAGACTTAAATCAGGAATTAGGAATGTATTTCTCGATAGAGCAGAAATAAATGATAAAGACAAAAGGTATGATTTTAGATACACTATAAAAATGATTAATAAGCTTTTGAAATTAGCAAAAAAGAAAGGAAAAGCAATAGGAATCGGACACCCCTTTGAAGAAACATTGAAGGGATTAAAAAGGAGCATCTCTTTAATTGAAAAATCAAATGTTAATCTTGTATATGCATCTAAAATTGTCGATTAATTTTTTATTTAAGCCAGGTAAAAGAATCGATCAATTTAAAACAAATTAAATCAAAAGCAATCAGAAGACTTAATATAGTCCACTTTAAAAATACATAATGTTTTATTTTTTCTCTTAAATATGAAAAAAGATTATAAAAAGCAAAAACTTCGATAGCAAAGGGAGGAAATCCAAAGTATCCAAGTAAAGGCATTTCAAATATTTTTAAAAAATTAAAATAAGGAATTGAATATTGCCATCTTGAGCCTGCCCAGTAATTCCAGAACTCCCACAGAATTCCAGCCCATAATCCAGTAAGAAGCCAAGCTATAATTTTTCCATAATTGCCATTATTTATACAATGAATAACTCCTTTTATTTTCAATATATGATTTATAGGAGTAATAAGAAATATAAAACCTAACCATACTAATGGAAAGAAATATCGAGGGAATAAAAGAACGAGTATAATTGATAGGATTCCGGTAAATATAGAAATCAATAAAATAATATTCGATATCTTAATAAAAGTCCGAAATTTTTTTCTGGAAAAAAAGCTCTCCATAAAAACTGCTGTTTCCCATAAAGCTGGAATAACAGTAGCATAAGAAATAAAATACCCCAGCCATCTCTTTACTATATTTTCTGGAAGATTATGATAGGACCAGTTGTTTAGTCTGAAATTAATAATTTCAAATATTAACCAAGTGAAAACCGAGATAAATGCCATAAAGAGAAATTCCATGCTTCTTTTAAAAATTAATGAATACCCATTTCTTCTATAATTTAAGCTATCGATTATTAAGATGTAACTCCACCAGCAAATAGAGAAAAACCAATTTTTTATAAAAGTAACTTCCATAAAAAGTAAAAGTTCACTAATTAAAATAATTCCAAGGCCAAGATATAAATTAAATTTAATAAATTTTTCCATTTACATTTAAAATATTAATAAACAATTATTTTTAACTCAATATTAATCTACTCTTAAGCGATAAATTGACACTAAAAAATTAAGGTGATAACATTACATGAATGAGAAAACAGTGGATAAAATTATTTGTAATAATAGTAATAACTTTATTATTCCTTTATTTATTTTTCAGAGGTGTAAACTGGGAAGAAGTTATTTTTTATTTAAAGGGATTTAATAAAAATTTCCTCCCAATTATCATAGCTCTTCTTCCTTTTCACTATATAACAAGAGCATGGAAATGGAAATACTTAATTTTGAGTCGAAAGAGAAAAGTAAAATTCTGGAATTTATTTTCTGCATATGTAATAGGCTTTACAGTTACATTCCTTTTGCCTTTTAGAGCTGGGGAGGTAATTCGCCCTGTTTATCTTGGCCAGAAGGAAAGAATAAGCAGAAGTTTCTCATTTGGAACAGTTGTGGTGGAGCGAATTTTTGACCTTTTGACAGTTTTATTTTTATTTGGAATTTTTTTGCTTTTAAAACCATTTTATAAGCCTTATTTTACTGAAAGGAAAAAAGCGCTATCAAGTCTGACAAACTTTAGTTTAATCTCCCTTACGATTGGTGCTATTTTACTTGTATTAATTCTTTTCCTGTATTTCTTCCAAGGAAAATCCATCTCATTTATTACTCGAATTCTAAAACCTTTTCCTAAACTCTCCCAAAAAGCGATTCATATATCCACCAATTTTCTAGATGGCTTAAAGTTCTTTCATTCCTTAAAAAATCTAATATTATATTCTGTTTTTTCAATTATTCAGTGGCTTTTTATTGGTTTTTTCTCCTGGGTTGTACTTTACAGTTTCAATATAAAGTTCCCTTTTCCACTAATACTTCCGTACCTTTTTTTAACAATGGTCGGGGCTTCAATACCCACTCCTGGAATGATAGGAGGATTTCATGCTTTAAGCAAATTCGGACTTATATCCCTTTATGGGGTAAATACAAATCTTGCAATTGGAACCACAACAGTATTACATGCTATAATATATGTGGGTACTATTCTAATGGGATTCATAATATTATGGAAAGAAGGTTTATCTTTTGCCTATGTAAGAAGATTAGAAAAACGAGGAAGTAAATGAAGTGCCCATTTTGTGGAAGTTTTGATAACAGAGTAATTGATTCAAGAGAAAGTAAAGATGGCTTAACTATCAGAAGAAGAAGAAAGTGTTTGAACTGTAATAAAAGATTTACAACATATGAAAGAGTTGAAGAGATTCCCTATATGGTAATTAAAAAAGACGGGAGGAGAGAGCCTTTTGATCGCAATAAATTACTTCATGGACTTTTAAAGGCTTGTGAAAAGAGACCCATCTCAGTTAAAAAATTGGAAAAAATTGCTGATGAGGTTGAATCAATGCTTCAAGAAAAACCTGACAAGGAAATCTCTACTTCTGAAATTGGTCAATACTTAATGCAGAAACTTAAGGAACTTGATAAAGTTGCATACGTTCGATTTGCATCTGTTTATCGGGAATTTAAAGATGTCATTGAATTTAAAAAAGAATTGGAAAATTTATTAAAAGAAAAATAGGGGGAATTATGGCAAAGAAGAATAACAAATATAGAATACTGGAAATAGAAAGAGAAATAAATAGAATTTTTGAAGACATATTTGCTAAAACAACAAGAGAATTTTTCCTTGAACAAGGATGGTTTCCTCCTGTTGATATTTGCGAAAAAAATGACGAAATTATTGTGAAAATTGAACTTCCAGGTGTCGAGAAAAAAAATATAAAGATTTTTATAAAAGGAAACAAGCTTGAAATAAAAGGAAATAAGAGGCAACCTTATATTCCAAATATTAGATTTTTGAGACTGGAAAGGGAATATGGAAGATTCCATAGAGTTTTAAATCTCCCTTATTATGTTAATCCTGAAAATGTTAAAGCTTATTTAAAAGATGGAATTTTAACTATTAAGTTCAGCAAGTTAAAGCCAGACAAAGAAAAAGAGATGGAGGTCGAAATCGAGTAAGAAACGAATTAGGAGGTTATCATGAATGAAGAAAAGAAATTCGAACCTGAATTAGAGGAAAAAATTAAAATTCCAGAAGTCTTACCTGTATTATTACTCAGAGACATAGTTGTTTTTCCATACATGGCGGTTCCTCTTTTTGTTGGAAGAGAAAAATCAAAAAAAGCTGTTGATGAAGCCCTTTCCACTCATAGATTAATTTTATTATTAACCCAGAAAGATATGGAAAAGGAAGAACCAACAAAGGATGAAATATATCAAACAGGGACAGTGGCAATAGTAATGAGAATGCTTAAACTCCCTGACGAAAGAATGAGAATTCTTGTTCAGGGAATATCGAGAGCAGAAGTCTTGGAACTCGATGAAAATAAACCATTTTATTCAGCAAAAATCAGAACCATCAGTGAAAAAGAAGTGGAAAAATCATCAGTTATGGTGGAGGCATTAATCAGAAATGTCCGAGCAGGAATTGAGAAAGCAGTATCTTTAGGCAAACAGATTTCTCCAGAAGTATTAATATTAATTGCAAATATAGAAAACCCTGGAAGGCTTGCAGATTTAGTTGCTGCAAATTTGGATTTAAAAGTAGAAGAAGCTCAGACCATTCTTGAAATTCAAGATCCTGTGGAAAGATTAAAGAAGGTATATGAATTCTTAGCTAAAGAGCTGGAGGTTCTCGAAATTCAGCATAAAATAAGTGCTCAAGCTAAGGGTGAAATGGATAAAATGCAAAGGGAATTCTTCCTTCGTCAGCAGTTAAAAGCAATACAAAAGGAATTGGGCGAAGGAGACGAATTACAGGAAGAAATAAAAAATTACAGAGAAAAATTAGCCAATATGAAAGTTCCTGCTGAGGTGAGAGAGGAAGTGGAAAAACAAATAAATCGTCTTTCTAAAATGCATCCAGAATCAGCAGAAACAGCGGTTATCCGCAACTATTTAGATTGGATATTTAGCCTACCATGGTCAAAGAGCACTCGTGATAATTTGGACCTAAATACAGCAAGAAAAATATTGGATGAAGATCATTATAATCTTGAAAAAGTAAAAGAAAGAATAATCGAATATTTAAGTGTAAGAAAATTATCAAAAAAGATTAAGGGTCCAATCCTCTGCTTTGTTGGTCCTCCTGGGGTGGGAAAAACTTCACTTGGAAAATCAATAGCTCGAGCCCTTGGGAGAAAATTCGTGCGTATATCACTTGGTGGTGTAAGGGACGAAGCAGAAATTAGAGGTCATCGCAGAACTTACGTTGGTGCCCTTCCTGGGAAAATAATTCAAGGCATAAGAAGAGCAGGTTCCAATAATCCAGTTTTTATGCTCGATGAGGTTGATAAAATAGGAGCAGATTTTAGAGGTGATCCATCAGCTGCTCTATTAGAGGTATTAGACCCTGAACAAAACCATTCATTTAGAGACCACTATCTTGGAGTACCCTTTGATCTGTCAAAGGTTATGTTTATCACAACAGCAAATTTACTTGATCCCATTCATCCTGCATTCAGGGATAGGATGGAGATAATTAACTTGCCTGGTTACACTGAAGAGGAAAAGTTACATATAGCCATGAAACATCTAATACCCAAGCAGATAAAGGAGCATGCTTTGAGTGAAAAATTAATCTCATTTACACCAGGGGCTATAAAGAAAATCATTTCTTTATACACAAGAGAAGCTGGGGTTAGAAATTTAGAACGGGAAATAGCTTCTATTTGCAGAAAAGTTGCTTATAAAGTAGCCCAGGGCAAGAAGAAACCCACAAGAATAACAGCCAGAAATGTTGAAAAATTTTTGGGACCTCCTAAAATTTTTAAGGACCAAGTTCTTAAAGAAAATCAAGTTGGTGTTGCAACAGGAATGGCTTGGACAGCAACTGGAGGCGAGATTCTGTTTGTTGAAGCTACAATGATGAAGGGGAAAGGGAATCTAATACTAACAGGTTCCCTCGGAGATGTCATGAAAGAATCTGCTCAAGCAGCATTAAGTTATGCAAGGTCTCATGCCGAGGAATTTGGAATTGATGATAATATATTCTCTAATTATGATTTTCATGTTCATATACCAGAGGGAGCTATTCCAAAAGATGGACCTTCTGCTGGAATAACCATAGCAACTGCTTTGGTCTCTGCAATAACAAATTCTCCTGTAAGGAAAGATATTGCAATGACAGGAGAAATTACTTTAAGAGGTAATATCCTTCCTGTTGGAGGTATAAAAGAGAAGGTTCTTGCTGCTCGAAGAGCTGGAATAAAAAAGATAATTATACCTGCAGAAAATGAGAAGGATTTAATTGACATTCCGAAGCATTTGAAACGAAATATTGAATTTATTCTAGTAAAGGAGATAAAAGAGGTTTTCAAGATCGCTCTCCTTCCTCCATTAACTCAGAAAAAAGCACAAGTTGGCTAAAATATTTATGAAAATTCATAGACTAAAAGAATCTGATTTAATAAACAAAATTAAAAAAGAATTTTCACAAAAAGATTTAGATATTGAAGTAAATATAGGGGATGACTCTGCAGTAATTAATTTTTCTGGAAAAAGAATTTTTTTAACAAAAGATATTTTATCTGAAGATATTCATTTTACATTAGATTTTAATCCTCCGTATTATCTTGGAAGAAAATGCGTGGCAGTAAACTTAAGTGATCTAGCAGCAATGGGGGCAAAACCTCGCTTTGCCCTTCTTGGATTATGTTTATCTCCTGAAATAGATAGAAAATGGGTCGATGAATTTTTAAATGGATTTAGAGACATATGCAAGGAATTTAAAGTTAATCTAATAGGTGGAGATATATCCTCATCAAAAAAAATTTTTATTTCAGTAACTTTAATAGGTGAGGGGGATAAAGGTATAGAAAGAAATGGAGCTAAACCAGAAGATAAAATATTCGTTTCTGGTTCTTTGGGAAACGCGAGTTATGGTCTCAGTCTCCTTAAAAAAGGAATAAGGCTTGGAGAACACAAGAAATACGACTTTTTCATAAAATCCTTTTTAGATCCAAAACCAAAAGTTGAATTAGGTAAAAAATTAAGAGAGAAAGGGGCTGTCAGTGCAATGATTGATATTAGCGATGGTCTTTCAACTGACTTGTTTAATCTATGCGAGGCAAGTAATGTGGGAGCGGTGATATACAAAGATAAATTGCCTGTTTCAGAAAACCTGCTCCTGGAGAAAACTGAAGAAAAATATAACTATATTCTTCATGGAGGAGAAGATTATGAACTTCTTTTTACTGTTTCTCCTCAGAAAGAGAAAGAAGTTATTAATTTAAGTGAAAGGATTACTTATATAGGATACATTACAGAGAAAGAAAGAGGAATAAAAATAATTGATTCTAAAGGAAAAGAATCTACCCTCAAAAAAGAAGGTTATGAACATTTGATATGAAAAGTGTCCTCCAATATTAAATGTGTTCTAAAAATAGGACATTTCCTTTCTCAGAAGAGAAATACATAAACAGAGTAAAACTGGCATAGATTTTGCATGTTTAGTAATTGGAAAAGGAGGCTAAAATGAGGAAAATAAAATTAATTATGGCAATAACAGGATTTTTCCTATTTACAATTTTATTTATATCAATCAGCCCCCTGAGTGCTAAGTATGGTCATTATACCTTTGCCAGGTTAAGTTATGTTAAGGGTGACGTTTATATTCAAAGAGCAGCGGATTTAGGTTATGAAGAGGGAATAGTAAATATGCCAATTTCTGAAGGAGACAGACTTGGAACAACTGATGGACAGGCCGAAGTTTACTTGGGAAAAGGAAATTATCTTCGTCTTGATAAATATACAAAGGTTGATTTTTTAAATTTACCATCAAGAGGTTATGATTTTCTTGCTTTTAATATATGGTCTGGGAGTATTTATTTAAGTGTGAAATATCTTGAAAGGGAGAGAAATTTTGAAATCAAAACTCCAGATGCTACTTTTTATATCTTAGAGGAAGGACTCTATAGAATAAATGTTCATGAGGCAAAGGAAACCGAGCTCTATGTTATTGATGGATTAGTTGAAGCAGTCAGTCAAACAGATTCTCTTCTTGTGAGAAGCGAGCAAGAAATAAAATTACTAAATGGAGAATTTGTATCTGGTCCTCGTTATTTCACTTTTTATGCAAGAGATGATTTTGATCGCTGGAATCAATACAGGGAATCTGAAATAAATCGAAGATTTACAAATAGATACCTCCCCGAGGAACTTGCTGAGTATGCTTGGGAACTTGAAAATTATGGCAGATGGATTTATTACAGACCTTATGGATATGTATGGGTCCCGATTGCTGTTGGTATTGACTGGAGACCCTATTTTTATGGCAGATGGGTATGGCTACCTCTGTGTGGGTGGACATGGGTTCCATACGAACCTTGGGGTTGGCTTGTATTTCATTATGGGCGCTGGCATTGGAGTGCAACAATAGGATGGTACTGGATTCCCACAACAGTATGGGGACCTGCATGGGTTTACTGGTATCGAGGAATTGACTATATTGGATGGTGCCCTCTCAGTTATTATGGATATCCTGTGGTAATTATAAATAATTACTGTTATGTCAGAGAATACTACAATACGGTTCCTATAAACTCAAGGGCTCTTGTATTTATTCATAAAAACCAACTGAGAGCAAGAAATATTTCAAAAGTTGCACTTTCATATAATGAAGTTTCGAGAACCATTAAATTGTCCAAAATTTCTGTTTCAAAAATGCAACCAGCCATCAGACCAGTAGAAAACCGAATTCAGAAGATACAGATTAATGGCAAGCGAGTTCTTCTGAAAAAGAATATTTCTCTTAGAGAATTTGAAGGAACGAGAAGAATTGAAACTAAAAAGATTGAAAGAGTCAATCCTACCTATAAAAATTATTCTCTATCAAAGTCAAAAATAATAAATCGACATTCTCGATATCCCACGGAAGAAAAATCCAGAGAAAGGAAAATAATTAGAAGAAAAGACAACATCAGAGATAAAACTTCAACAAAAACAGAAAGATATTCATTGCCTCGATCTAAAGTTATCAAAAGAGATGATTACAGAAAGGATTACAATAGATATCAAATATATAGATATAAATCGCCTTCAAAAATAATAAAAAGAGATAAGAATTATTCTTCTTCTAAATCTCGCTCTTTTCTAAATAATCTCTACAATTATTTTACAAGAAGTAAAACAATTTCCTCGAGTAAAAGGAGTTATTCAAGTTACAGGAATAAAAGCTCAATCTCGAGATCAAGGTCATATAGTTCTTCGCGAACTATTTCAAGAAGCACATCGCGAAGCTCCTCCTCGAGGTCAGGAAGCAGAATAATAAAAAAGAAAAAATAAAATTCTCCTTTAAATAAAACTCTTTTCTTAAAAACATCTATCTAGAAAGAAAAAATTAGTAATTTATGAATATTTTTGCTATAAATTTAATTATGGAGGAAAACAGAAGAAAAAAATTTGTGATAAAAATCAAAAAAGAAAAGTGGTGGAAATATCTGATTTATGGGACCTTGGTTCTGTGTTCCATTATAACGGGCATTTTTCTTGGAGCTTTTCTGGCCTATGAGCAGGGCCTTCCTCCGGTTTCAGCTCTTGAAGAGTTCAAACCCAATATAATCACAACTGTTTATTCTGACAATGGAGAAGTAATTGGCGAATTTGCTCTTGAGAAAAGAATAGAAATTAGTTATGAAGAAATTCCTGATATTCTAAAAAAAGCAATTTTAGCAGCAGAAGATCCAAAATTTTATCGTCACTTTGGAATTGATATAAAAGCAATTATTCGTTCAATAAAAGTGGATTTACTTGCAGGTAAACCCCTTCAGGGAGGAAGCACCATAACTCAACAATTGGCACGGTTACTTTTTTTAACCAGAGAAAAAACAATTAAAAGGAAAATAAGAGAGATTCTTCTCGCTTTAAAAATTGAAAGAAAATATTCAAAAAAGAAAATTTTTACTCTTTATTGCAATCAAATTCCCATAGGGCCAGGAATTTATGGAGTTGAAGCTGCTTCAAGATATTATTTTGGAAAAAGCGCAAAAGACTTAAATCTTGAAGAAAGTGCTCTAATAGCAGGATTACCTCGTTCTCCTGGTTTATATTCTCCATATAAGCATCCAGAGAGGGCTCTCAGAAGAAGAAATTGGGTTTTAAAAAGAATGGTAGAGGAGAAATTCATCTCCGAAGAGATAGCAAAAGAGGCTATGAAAAAGCCTTTAAATGTTATCCCGCCAAAACCAATAAATAAAGAATTTGCTGCTTACTTTTTAGAGGAGGTTAGGAAATATATAGTTAAAAAATATGGAACACGAGCTTTATATAAAAACGGCCTAAAAGTATATACAACTCTTAATATCAAACTTCAGGAATATGCTGAAAAGGCTTTAAAAAAAGGACTTCATGAACTTGATAAAAGACAGGGATGGAGAAAAGATAAAAAGAATCTATTAAAAGAAAATAATGAGATAGATTTAAATCAATATTGGTTAAATGAATGGAAAACTGAAGAGATCAAAGAGGGCAATTTAGTTCATGGTATAGTTCTAGATGTGAGTAGTAGACTTTCAAAAATAAGAGTAAAAGATTATATCGCATATCTTACTCCTTCTGGAGCTAGATGGACGGGAATTACTAATTTGAGAAGATTAATAAAAGCAGGAGATATAATACTTGTGAAAATAATGAAAATTGATGAAGAGAAAAAAATACTAAAAATAAATCTCGATCAGGAACCACTCGTTGAAGGCGCAATTATTGCTATTGAGCCACAAACAGGTGAAATTAAGGCTATGGTTGGAGGATATTCCTTTAAAAGGAGTGAATTTAATCGTGCTACTCAGGCGCTCAGGCAAACCGGTTCTGCAATAAAACCAATAATTTATACCGCAGCCTTGGATCATGGTTATACTCCTGCATCAATCATATGGGATGAACCTACAACTTTTTTCGATCAGTGGACTGGTGAACCCTGGTCTCCTGAGAATTATGACCAGAAATATAAAGGAGCTGTAACTCTACGAAAGGGATTAGAGGAGTCCAGAAACATAGTAACTGCAAAATTACTTGAGAGTATAACTCCTCAGGTTGGAGTACAATACGCAAAAAAATTTGGTATTACTTCTCCTCTTTATCCCTATTTATCATTTGCCCTTGGAAGTTTTGAAACTTCGCTTCTTGAGATGACCTCAGCTTATTGTGTTTTCCCAAACAAAGGAGTGAGAGTTAAACCCTTTTTCATAAAAAGAATTGAGGATAAAGAAGGGAATATATTGGAAGAACAGAAAATTGAATCTTATGAAGTAATTTCTCCTCAAACAGCTTTTATTATGACATATTTAATGCAAGGAGTTATTCAAAGAGGAACCGCAGTTCTTGCACGAGATCTGGATAAGGTCCTGGCAGGCAAAACCGGAACAACAGATGAATATACTGACGCCTGGTTTATAGGCTTTTCACCATCATTATGTGCAGGCGTTTGGGTTGGTTTTGATGTTAAAAAAACTCTTGGAAAAAACGAAACAGGAGCACGAGCTGCCCTCCCAATATGGAAATACTTTTTTGAACAGATTTTTCAGGATGATAATAATAATTACAATAAAGAAGAAGAATTTGAAGTTCCTCCAAACATAGTTTTTGTAAAAATTGATAGAAAAACAGGTCTTTTAGCTTCTCCTCACTGTCTTTATACAATTGATGAAGCTTTTGTAAAAGGAACTGAACCAAAAAGATATTGTACAATTGAAGATCATCTTATGGTTTACGACTATTATGAATTAAATAAGGAAAAGGAAATACATTAATTATCAATATATTTCTCAATATACTTTAAAACAATCTCTTCTATTTTTTCTCTTATTTTGTCTATTTTTTGAGACCCATCCATTTTGATTATGTTTTTTCCTTTTAATGAATTGTAAATCCGTCGGACTTTATTGAGATAATCTTCTCTTTCAAAAAGCTTTTCCTTTTTCTTCCTATTTTCAATTCTCGAAAGTCCAACACTAGGTTCTACATCTAAGATAAAAACAATATCCGGTTCTATTGCAATACTTTTATTTAAATTCTCAATATATTTGAGGTTTATCCCTTTAGCTCCCTGATAGGCTATTGTGGAAAAATAATATCTATCCAGAATTACTATTCTTTTCTCTTGGAGAGCAGGTTTTATATTTTCTCGTGTATTTTCCTCCCTGTCCTTTACAAACAATTCTAATTCCTCCTCTGGAGAGATTGAATTTTCAAATAGTGATAATTTTTTTATTTTCTTGCCCCATTTGCCTGAAGAAGGTTCTTTTAATAAAATACAATCGAATTTTAAGGATCTCAATTTCTCAAAAAGCAATTTCGCCTGAGTACTCTTCCCGCATCCATCAATACCTTCAAATACTATTAGTATTCCTTTTTCTAATTTCTTACTCATGGATGGCAAATTTATACATTGTAAATTTGAAGTTGTCAAGCTATTGACAATAGAATTTAAATCAAATATCAAGGAAGTTGATGAAAAAATTTAAATTAATTCTATTATCATTTATAATTTTCGTAGTTTTAATCTCTTTTTTAATTAAAAGAAGCCCGTATATATTTAAATCAATTAAACCTGGTGATACTGGTATAGTAACAAAAGTTTATGATGGAGATACTATTCAAGTTAAATTCTTAAATGGGGAAAGGGAGAAAATCAGATTTATTGGGGTAAATTGTCCTGAATTGGATGATGAAAGAGAGGAAGTAAGAATTTTTGCTCAAATTGCAAAGAGATTTACTTTTGTCAATCTTTATAAGAAAAGGGTTAATTTAACTTATGACTGGGAATTAAGGGATCAGTATGGAAGACTTCTGGCATATGTCTGGGTTGATAAAAAGCTTTTTAATGAATTCATTATCAGGAAAGGTTTTGCTTTTGCTTTTTTGAAATTCCCTTTCAAAAAAGAATTTCAGTTTAAATTTAAAAATGCAGAGAGGTGGGCTCGAATTAATAGAAAAGGATTATGGGGCATTGGGAATGAAAAGATTGTTTCATTTAAGGAAACTCCTTCATACATAAATGAATATTTAGGGGTAAAGTTTAAGTGCGTAAATATATACTTTGCAAAGAAATATATTTTTCTTGACTCTTCCTATGATTATGCTCATACTTTTTCAGTTTTAATTCCTATTAATGAGAGTCAGAGGTTCAAAAATATCAGAAAATTAAATAAAAAAATTTTAATTGCTAAAGGTCTTATAGAAAAATATAAAAACAAAACTCAAATGATGATTTTCTCACCACTACAAATAGAGCTACTGATGAATTAGTATGGTTTTTCTTCTTTTTGAGAAAACTTTTATCAACCCAATGCCAGCAAGAAAACCTCCAATATGAGCAAACCAGGCAATTCCACCTCCTAAGCCAATATTCATTACCTGAATTATAAACCATAGACTCAGAATAATTCCAGCAGGGATGGGAATAACTCTAATGAAAAAGAAAAGGAAAACCAGAGTGTGAACTCTCGCATAGGGATATAGAATCAAATAAGCACCAAGCACTCCAGCAATTGCTCCACTTGCTCCAACCATTGGTTTTGTTGAATTTGGATTAAAAATAATATGAGTTAAAGCAGCCCCAATCCCTGAAAGAATATAAAAAATGAAAAATCTTAAATGGCCGAGGAAATCTTCAATATTATTTCCAAATATCCATAAGTACAGCATATTCCCAAAGAGATGAAAAAATCCCGCATGAATAAACATTGAAGTTAAAATTGTTAATGGTGGAAAAATATCAGATATAAAAATCGAGGATTTTAAATGGGTAATTGCCCAAGGAACTGCACCCATTTTGATTATGTAATATTTAAGACCCTGGACTGATAAAAACTGATAGAAGAATATTAATATGTTTGCTCCTATCAATGACACAGTAATAAAAGGAAATTTAGCTGTAGGATTTTCGTCCCTTAAAGGAATAAACATGAATTAAAGGAAATTTATAATGTGTCTTTTTTACTTAATTTTTAATTCTGCTTCTAATCTCTTTCTCTCTTCAACCTTCTTTCTGATTCTTTCCCATTTTTTACCATATTCATCTGCTAAGGATTTATATTCAACCTCTTTTTTTGGTTCTAATTTACTTAAATGTGTATAAAGAACTTTAAGCCAAGCATAAGGTTCTGCAAGATCTGGATTTAATTCTATAGCTTTTTTGAGTGCTTCTACTCCTTCATATGCTGCCTTTAATTTCTCCTTCAGAGGCAAGTTTGCTATTCTATAACTCTTTGCCCAGCGATTAACTCCTAAATGAGAATAAGCAACTGCATTATTGGGGTCTATTTCAATTATTTTTTTCCAATACTCCTTCGCTTTATCAAAATCATGAAGAGGAGGATCCTCATAAAATGTTGCTAAACGAGCATAAGCATCAATATTATTTGGATTCATCTTAATAACTCTTTTATACATTTCTTCAGCTTTTTCAATTGGAGTCATTTCCTCAAATGTTTTTTCCTTTTTCTCCTCAGGTTCTTCAATCACTTTCCCTCCAACCACTCTCACTGGTTTCTCTCCCTCTTTTTTCTGCTTATCTTCCTGTCCAGCATAGCTTTTATAAAATTCTGCAACAACATAGTAATTTTCCACTTTATCTGGCTCCATCTCAAGGATTTTGAGATAGAATTTTTCTGCATTCTCAAAATCCCTTAATTTATTATACATATCTCCTAAGGATAAAATGATATCCCTATTATCAGGGTTGAGCTCTAAGGCTTTCTTTAAATATTCCAGTGCCTTCTTTGCTCTTTCTTTATTTTCCTCAGTTTTTAACCCAGGTCTGTAAAGTGCCTTGTAACATTCGCCCAGGTAGTGATAGGCTGGAACCAGATTGGGATTATATTTTAGCGCTAATTCATATTCTGGGATAGCCTTTCGATACATTTCGTCCTGAAAAAATTTATTTGCCTTATTAAAATGGTAATTGGCTTTTAAAGTAGAAATTTTTAATTTTTCACAACTTACAAATGTTAAAAATAGAAAACTAAGAAAAAGAATTACGGCAATCTTCAATCCTTTTTTGCTCATTATAAAAACCTCCTTTAGTTCCTAAAATCTAAATTTAAAAAATTATTCAATTAAAGTCAAGAAAAAAGGTTTTATGTCCAAAAAATTTTTAAAAAATCTTTTCATAGAAATAGAAATCTAAAGAAATTGAAAAATTGAAATAGGCTGGTGACAAAATTTGTCAAATATGTAAATGTTTGTTTACATAGTAATAAGAGGTATTTTTAATAACTAACTCATAATAAATAAAATATAAAAAATTGCAAAATTTTCATTCTGGATATCCTAAAATTCAACCTGCTCATTTTCTGCCCCATAATATATTTACAATTTTATTAAAATTTTATATCATTTATTATCAAGAAGTTAAAAATACAAAAATTTTTCAAGTTTTCGTTATTTTTTAGTACTAAATTAATGAAGGAGGAAATAACAAGGTGAAAAAAATATTAATTGTTGACTTCAATGAGGAGAGTCTGAATCATTTAGTAAATTTGTTTACAGAAAAAGGATTTAAAGTAATCAGTGCAAGAAATGGAATTGAAGCATATAAGAAATTTAATGATGAAAAACCAGATCTTGTGATCACAGAAATTTTGATTTCTGGATTTGATGGATTGGAACTATGTAAAAAAATTGCCTATGAAAGTGAGAGAAAAGTCCCTGTTTTAATATTTACAGAAGTTTATAAAGATTTTAAATTTAAAAGAGACATAATAAAATCCTACGGTGCCTTCTCATTTTTTATAAAGCCCTATCAGGAAAATGAACTTATTTTTGAAGTTACAAATCTATTAAAAGGGAAAACTGAAGAAGAATTACAAGAATTACTAACCACCTCAATTACTCTTGATTCTTTTCTTGAAAAATCTCCTTTTGAAGAAGAAAAGCTTAGTTCAACAGAAATCTTTCAAGATATATTAAATGAGAAAAAACCCGAAAAAGATACAATCCAAAAAGAGTTAGAGGAGGTGGATAGAAAATTAGAAAAAACACTTATTGATCTAGATATTGATATAAAAAAATTTAAGAAGGAAATGGATTTTGAAAGGAAGATAGAATTTGAAGACAACTATCTTGATGAAAACAAAGAATTTTTAATCATTAAAAAAATAGGAAAGGGTAAAAGTGGCGAGGTATATAAAGCAAAGAGAAAAGGAGTTGAAGGATTTGAGAAAATAGTTGCAATTAAAAAAATATATTCTCATCTCTTAGAAAAAAATGAAAATTTCCTGAAAATATTAATCCGAGAGGCTAATTTAGCAGCTCAATTCTCACATCCAAATATAATTCAGGTTTTTGATTTAAGAAAGGAAAATGACTTTTACTTCATTATAATGGAATATGTTTTTGGAAAAGATTTAAATTCTGTGCTAAAGAAGCTTAAAAAACTGAATAGAATTTTCCCCTATGTCTACACTGCATTTATTGGTACAAAAATAAGTGAAGCACTTAATTATTTATATAAGAAAAAAAGCTTTGTTCATGGAAATTTGAACCCATTGAACATCCTTATATCATATGAAGGTGAAGTTAAAATCTCATGTCTTGAATTGATGAAAGTTTTCTCTGAAATACCTCATACTCTTCCTTCAATTGACAAAAACAGAATCTCTTATATGTCTCCTGAACATGTTCAAGGCAAAGAAATACTTCATGCTTCAGATATCTTTTCCATTGGTTGTTTATTGTTTGAAATGGCAACAGGAAAAAAATGTTTTGGAGGAGAAACAGAAATAGAAGTATTAGATAAAATAGCAAGAGGTGAAATAGTACCACCTTCATTAAAAAATCCAGATATTCCTGATGAACTGGAGAATATTATTTTAAAAACTCTTCAATTCGAACCAAAAAATAGATATCAGTGTGTAGGTGAATTGAAGACGGATCTCGAGAAATTTATAAAAAATAATGCAAAAATAATTCCAAGTGAAAGAGAAATTGGGAGATTTCTAGTGAAATTATTTGCAGATGAAATTGAAGAAAAATGGGTAATTTCTGAGTCTTCTACAAAAAGCGATTATACCAGAAGTATCAATTTCTCGATAACAGATAATCCTCCTTTAAAACTGCCAGAAGATTACACTCGGGTAAATCCCTTTGAAATAACTTCACCTACTGGAATTGGGTTACCAGAAGATACAGGAAGAATGAATAGCGATAGAATTAATTCGCTTACAAAAACTAAAAATTAATTTGGAGGAGAAAAATGCCAGTATGTAAATTCATTGAAAAAATAGATGATTATTTGCTTGATAAACTTGGAAAAAAGGAAAAAGAGGAATTTGAAATACACTTTTTTAATTGTCCTATCTGTGCAGAGGAATTGATTTTGAGAAGCAAGGTTTTTGAAGCTATTAAGGAAAGGGGAAGGGAAATATTCAGTGATGTAATACTTCAGACTCATTATCTACACAAACCCTCGGTTATTACAAAATTTGCTTATTTCTTTAAAGTCAGAAAATGGGCGTATGCGTTTTTATTCCTATTTGTATTCATTCTGAGTGGAAGCATTTATCTTTCCTATAAATTAACTCGTTCCCAATTCCTTCCACCTTCTGAGGAAGCTTTTAGAGGTGAAACCCTTGCTCTTGTCGCCCCCCAGGGTGAGATCCAGGCCCCCCCTTCTATTTTTATGTGGGAAAAACGTAAGGACAATCCCGAATATATTCTCTCCCTCTACAATGAGAAAGGGAACCTTTTGTGGGAGATAAAAACTAGAAAAAATAAGATCAAATTACCGGCTCAGACTAAAAATTTATTAAAAAAAGGAAATTTCTATTTTTGGGAAGTGAAGGCTATTTCATCCCAAGGCTCAATTATTGCACGATCTCGACGTGCAATATTTAAATTCTGATTTATTTCTTAGAAGCTTTCTATAACTTATAATAATTAAAACAATTAAAACAATAGTAAAAAATTCCCACCTGTGATTTTTATTTGAATAACCTCCATCATCAGAGCTAAAGAATATAATGGTCATCTTTTATAAAAAGTATTTGCTTAATAATTCAAAATGTTTTCTAAAAATTTTTATGCTAAAATATTTCAAAAGAACAATGTTCGAGTTTTTTATTGAAAATAAAAATTTTAAGAAATTAATTACTGAGGTTGAAAAAGGAAAAAATGAAATAATAGCCACAGGTCTAAATTTACCAGGAAAATGTCTTCTCCTATCGTGTATAAAAAAGGTGCTAAATAAAAAGATTATATTTATTCAACCAGTTTTTAAGGACTTTTCAGTAATAGAAAGATTATTAAATTTTTTTTTCAAAGAACTTGGATTAGAAAAAGAATCTATCTCAGTCCTTCCTCCTTTATCTTCGGAACCTTATGACGAAATTCCTCCATCATTAGAATCAATATCCCGTAGAATGAGATTTTTTTATCAGTTAAAAAATAAAAAATCTGAAATTGTAATTACAAATTTGCTCGGGTTATTAAAACCTCTTCCCTGCGAATCTTTTTTGGAAAATAGTTTTTTGCATTTGGATATAGGATATTCCATAAAAAGGAATTATTTGATTGAAACTTTATCAAAATTTGGATATATAGCCCAGGATTTGGTTAATTTTCCAGGCGAGTTTGCCTATAGAGGAGCAATAATTGATGTTTTTTCTCCTTGGGAGGATTATCCTTATAGAATTGAGCTGAGTGGAGATGAAATTCACTCGATTAGAAAATTTTCTCCCACAACACAGCGCTCTATCAGTATTATAAAATCAATTACCATCCCCTCTCTCCTTGAATTTCCTTTAAATGAAGAATTCATTCCCATGTGGATAGAAAACGCTGAGTTAAAATGGAAGGGTTTAAAATTTCAGAATAATATAAACGAAATTAAAGAATCCTTAGAAAAGAAGACTCCTCTTCCGCGTTTATTTTATTTATCCTCTATTGTCCGAGCCTTTTATGTTTCATTTAAGAAATATTTTTCTGATTACCTATTTATTTTTGATGAATTAGAACAGATAGAGGAGGAATGGAAAAATAAAAAAGAAAAATGGAAAATTATGTATAGAAATGATTGCGAAGCTAGAAAAATTTCCCTTTTACCTGAAGAAATATTTTACGAAGATGATTTAAATAATATAAAAAATCAAAAAATAATTTTTCAATCTTTAATTTTAAGTCAGAAAAAAGATACAATATCTTTCAATTTCAAGGATCCTCCAAGTTTTAAGGATAATATTAATTTATTCGCTCGCGAGATAGAAAAATTACAGAATAAAAATGAAAAAATTGCAATTTACCTTTCAAGTAAAAGCAGATTAGAAAAAATGGCAGAACTTCTTGATTCTCATCAGTTATCCTTTTCAATATCCGACAAATCAAGAGCTCCTCTTCAAAAGGGTAATATTCTTTTACTAATTGGAGACCTTCCTTCAGGATTTTCATTATCTGAGGAAAAAATAACTATCTTTTCTGAAAACGATATAATTAAAAAAGATGAATTTGTAGCACCTAAACCTTCTTTCCAAATACCTTTTTCATATTTCAGAGATCTAAAAGAGGGAGATTATGTTGTTCATAATGAACACGGTATTGGGATATTTAAAGGATTAAGGGAATTAAAGATAGACGGTGTCTCAAGGGAATTAGTTGAAATAATGTATAGGGATGGAGATCGACTCTATGTCCCTGTTGAAAGACTTGATTTAATTCAAAAATATTCAGGAGTTGAGGGAGTGCCTGTGATAGATAAATTAGGTGATACTTCATGGCAGAGAACAAAGAATAGGGTGAAAAGAGCAATAAGAAAAATGGCAAAAGAACTTCTTGAATTATACGCTAAAAGAAAAAGCATTCAAGGATATTCTTTTTCTCCAGATACTCCATGGCAAAAAGAATTTGAAGAGAGTTTTCCTTATGAAGAAACAGAAGACCAACTAAAAGCAATAGAAGATATAAAAAAGGATATGGAGGCACCCTATCCTATGGACAGACTATTATGTGGAGACGTTGGATTTGGAAAAACAGAAGTTGCAATAAGAGCAGCAGTAAAGGCAGTATGGGATGGTAAACAGGTTGCTGTTCTTTGTCCAACAACTGTCCTCGCTACACAACACTTGAATACTTTTAGAAGAAGGTTATCAATGTTACCTTTCAGAGTTGAAGCATTAACAAGGCTCCAGTCACCAAAAAAGCAGAAAAAAATAATTAATGATCTAGAAAAGGGACTCGTAGATATTATAATCGGAACTCATAGACTCCTTTCCAGTGATGTTAAGTTCAAAAATCTTGGTTTATTAATTATTGATGAAGAGCAGAGATTCGGCGTTGCACATAAAGAAAAGATAAAAAAAATTAAAACTCAAGTTGATGTTCTTACAATGACAGCAACCCCAATTCCTCGCACTCTAAATATGGCTCTTTACGGATTAAGAGACTTGAGTTTAATTGAAACTCCTCCAAAGGATAGACTGTCAATTCACACAGTCATTACAAGATTCTCTCCAGAAATAATTTCTTCAGCAATAAAGAGAGAATTACTTCGAAATGGACAGGTTTATTTTGTTCATAACCGAATAGATGACCTTGATTCTATTGTAAAAATGATTTCAGGGCTTGTTCCTGAAGCCAAGATCATAGTAATTCATGGCAAAATGCCATCCTATAGAATAGAAAAAAATATGTTAGATTTTATTAATGGAAAATACAACGTGCTTGTATCAACAACAATAATTGAAAATGGAATTGACATACCAAAAGTTAATACAATAATTGTGAATGAAGCTCATCGCTTTGGACTGGCCCAGTTATATCAATTAAGAGGAAGGGTGGGCAGATCTAATCTTCAGGCATATGCTTACTTTTTAATTCCTTCTGAATTCTCATTAAATCCAATTGCAAGGGAAAGACTAAGAGCTTTACAGGAATTTACTGAACTAGGTTCTGGATTTCGTCTGGCCTATAGAGATCTGGAAATTAGAGGAGCTGGCAATCTGTTTGGAGTTGAACAACACGGGCATTTAAAAGCTGTTGGATTTGATTACTATCTTAAATTATTAGAAGAAACAATAAAGGAACTCAAAGGAGAAGCTGAGGAAAAAACTAGTGCAGAAATAAATCTGAAAATAAATATTAAGATTCCTGAGGATTATCTCCCCCAAATGAATCAGAGATTGAGTCTTTATCAAAAAATTTCTTCGATTAGCTCACTGAATGAAATAGAAAAAATAAAGGAGGAAATGGAAGATAGATTCGGACCATTGCCAAAATCTTGTTATAATTTATTAGATTATGGTGTCATAAAATATCTTGCAGAAAAAATAAGAATATTAAACATTGACAGGGAGGGCCAAATACTAAAAATCAAATTTTCCAAAAATCCAAACACATCAATAGAGAAAATCATTGGTATAGCAAGATATTATAGAGGAAAATTTACCTCTGAAAAAGTGCTGGAAATTAAGCTATATGTCTTGGAGGAAAGAAAAATACTTGAAGAAGTGAAATTAATCTTGCACAAATTAATTTAGTTGACTATAATTACATGCACAATGAGAAAAATTACAAATAAATTTTTAATAATTTTAATCATTATCCCTTTCTTAATTTTATTTTTTGTCTGTTCCAAGAAAGAAGAACCAGTTGATAATTATTTCGGGAGAGATTTTAACTCTAACAAAATAATATTGAAAGTGGAGGACTCCTATTACTTTAATTCTGATTTTGAAGAATATGTTGAAAGCATTGTTGGAGATATGGTTAAAAACTTGGACGCAGATGTTTTAAGCAGATTATATGACAAATTCGTAGATGAGATGATCCTCTTAGAAGCAGCAAAGGAAAAAGGCGTATCCCTCACATGGGAAGAGAAAAGGGACTATCTTGCGAAGATAAATGCAAATGTCCTAAATAATAGTGAAAAACTTGTCCTTTCAAAAACTCTGTTAAATCGCTTATTAGTTGAGAAATACGTTTCTTTATTAATTAGGGACATTAAAGTTGAAAGGAAAGAAATAGAATCATATTATCGGTCCCATTTAAATGAATTCATACAGCCCGAAAGATTGAGGGTAAGGCAGATACTTGTTGAAAGTGAATCTAAAGCAATAGAAATTTTAAATGAACTTAAAAATTCTCCTCCAGAAAAATTCATAGAAATTGCTAAAAAAGAATCTATTAGCCCTGATGCGGAAAAAGGGGGAGATATGGGATTTTATGAAAGAGGGCAGCTTCCAGAGGAGTTAGAAAAGGTAATTTTTTCCTTAAAGGAGGGAGAATTAAGTCAGGTTGTTCAGTCAGACTATGGTTTTCATATATTTAGAGTCGAAAAAAGAGAAAAAAGGCAAAAACTTCCTCTTACTAAAGTCTCCAAAAAAATCGAAATAGAATTATTCCAAAAGAAAATAAGTGAACTTCTAAAAAAACATCTCCAGGAATTGAAATCTAGATATAACTGGATAACCTCAACTTCAAATTTACCTTTTCCCTACAGTAAAGAGAAGGAGCAATAATATGTTTAAAAACCTCATACTTTTAATATTTCTTGTATTTCTCACTCTAACTTTAACTTTGATTTCAAGTGCGGAGGTTATAGAAGAAATAGTGGCGGTGGTAAATGACGATATTATTACACTTACTGATTTTAAGAATGCTGAATCAAGATTACTTTTTATGCTAAGCCAGAGATATAGAGGAAATGATCTTGAAAGAGAATTTAAAAAGGCAAGAGAAAACCTTCTTGATCAGTTAATCAATGAAATTCTTCTCCTTCAGGAAGCAAGGAAAAAAAACCTTGATGTAAAGGAGGAGTTAAAACTTTTTATAGAAAATTTAAAAAAAGAAAATAACATAGATTCAGATGAAGAATTAAAAAGAGAAATGGAAGCACAAGGAATAAATTTTGAAGCATGGAAAAAAGAAGTGGAAAAACAAATCCTCCAGCAAAAAATTATAATGATTGAAGTAGATTCTAAAATTTCATTAACAGATACAGAACTTGTAAATTATTATAAAGAGCATTCTGAGGAATTTACAAATCCTGCAGAAGTAAGATTAAAAGGAATTTATCTTTCAAAGGAAAATAGAGATGAGGATGAACTCGAAAAAGTTTCTCAGGAAATTCTTAGAAAATTAAATGAGGGAATTGATTTTTCCACTCTGGCTTCTCAGTACTCAGATGGCCCTGAAAAGGAAAAGGGAGGAGACCTTGGTTTTTTTAAAAAAGGAGAGCTGAATAAACAGTTTGAGGAAGCAGTTTTCAAGCTAAATCCAGGAGAAATAACACCATGGTTAAAAACTGATAGAGGATGGTATTTATTTAAGATAATAGAAAAAAAGGAAGCAAAAACCCTACCTTTTGAAGAAGTAAAAGACAAAATAAGAGAAAAACTCTTTATAGAAAAAAAACAGCAAAAGATAAAAGAATATCTTAAAAGCCTAAGAGAGAATAGCTATATAAAAATTTATAATCCAAGACCTTTTGATTAAAATTTGAAACTGAATAAATTTATTCTGCCCAAACTTAAAATAGGCGAATTAGAAATAAGTCCTCCTCTAATTTTGGCTCCAATGGCAGGAATTACAAATCATTGTTTTAGAAAGTTCATTGCCTCTATGGGTGGATGTGGTTTATTTTTTACTGAAATGATAAGTTCTGAGGGATTGATTAGAAATAATCAGAAGACACTCCATATGTTAAAATTCTCCAGAGATGACCAGCCTCTATTTTGTCAAATTTTCGGTTCAAGACCTGAAGTAATGGGGGAGGCCTCAAAAATTTTAAAAGAAATGGGAGTAAAAGGAATAGATATAAATATGAGCTGTCCAAAAGAAAAAGTAGTTAGAAAGCTTTCTGGTGTTTATCTGATGAGGAATATCAAATTAGCAGAGAAAATTTTAGTTAAAGTTGTAAAAGAGGCATATCCACTCCCTATTACTATAAAAATAAGAGCAGGATGGTCAAAAAAAGAAATAAACGCGGTGGAATTTTCAAAAATGGCTGAGTCAACCGGAGTCTCAGCTATAATTATTCACCCAAGGACTCGTTCTGAATTTTTCTCATCAAAAGCTAATTGGGAATTAATAGGGGATATTAAGAAAAATGTTTCTATCCCAGTTATTGGTAATGGTGATATTAAAAAACCAGAAGATATTTATAACATGTTTACACAAACAGGATGTAATGGAGTAATGATTGGAAGAGGTGCGATTCAGGACCCTCTTATTTTTAGAAAATTTATGAATCTAATGCATGGCGAGAGCTCACCTTTTCCTTCTAAAAAAATAATTCTTTTGAATTACATTGAGTTATTAGAAAAGGAGGATCTAACGGAAAGGGAAAAGATAAATCATTTTAAAAAGTTAATTGTGTGGGGTTCCAAGGGGTTTGAAAAAGGAAAGATCCTTCGAAAGGAAATTATCTTTAGTGGAAGTCTTCAAGAAATTAAAGAAAAAATTGAAAAAATTCTATGAGTCAAATTATAAAGACAGCTGCTGCAAGAACAGTTGTCCATAATCCTTTCTTTCCATCTGCTATCTGCGTGATATTTTTTGTTGTTACTAATTTATCAGATATACGATACATTTGCCTTTTTTCATCCCAGCTTTTTTCTGAATCAAATTCAACTCCGAGAGTAGTTGCTAACATATGGGCTGCCAAATCCTCTGCATATTCACCTGCTTCTTCCTCGTCCTGCCCGAAACTGTGATGTTCGGATAAATAGCCATGTAGATTTGGATCCTTTGGAATGGCTAATCCTATTGATGCCGATATTTTTCTATATGCTTCATTTGTAGCATTTTCACTCATTACAAGAAACACAATCTGTCCTGGTTTAAGAAGCTTTATTCCCTCTTCCTTGGAAATCAATTCACAATGAGGGGGGATTATGCTTGAAGTTTTTACTAAGTTAAAGGGAGCTATTCCAGCAACTCTCAATGCTTCTTCAAAACTTGCCAATTTCTCCTTGTGATGACCTACCCCTTTTGTCAAAAACATTTTTTTGGGAATAGGAATACTCACTTTATCCTCCTTTAGCTTGGAAAGAGGAATATATCAAATTTTTTACACATTAGCAATACCAAATATGAAGTTATAAAGCCTTGACAATTGAGTTAGAAATTATTATATTATATACGAACAAAATGCGAACAACAAATGAAAGAGCCGAAAAAAATTTAAAAGACTGTTATTTTTGTGATTACTATGGTTACTGGGTGACCAGAGAAATCTGCTTGAATAGACATAGAAAGGGCAGGAAATTCTGTTCCAAAAAATGTAAGAATCCGATTGTTCTGATAGAGGAAAAAAATGCTGACTAAAAAGCAGAGAAAGATTTTAAAAGTATTGGAAGAGTTTATTTTGAAAAAGGGTTACTCACCCAGTGTAAGAGAATTGGGAAAAGAATTAGGTCTTTCCTCGCCTGCCACTATCCACAGCTATCTTCTCGCTCTTGAGAGAAAGGGATATATTAAAAGAGCTGGGAGAGAAATAAAAATCCTTCACACTCCTTTGTTTTTTAAAGAAAAAATTGAAATTCCTTTGGTTGGTTTAGTCCCAGCAGGCTATCCAAAAGAAGTTTTTGAGAATCTGGGAGAAAATATAGAGATTCCAGAATGGATTTCAAGAGGAAAGAGTAAAAAAAATCTTTTCTGTATTCAGGTTGAAGGGAAAAGCATGATTGATGCTTATATTGATGATGGAGACATAGTAATTTTGGAAAAAGCCAATACAGCTTCATCTGGAGAAATGGTTTTAGCCTTGCTCGATGATGGGTCAGTAACCTTAAAAAGATTAAAACTGGAAAAAGATGGAATTTATCTTATCCCGGAAAATCCTGAATTTAAACCGATAAAGATTGAAAATCTTAAAATTATAGGAAAAGTTATAGGGGTAATAAGAAGGTATTAATTCTGCAATAAAAATCAGTAAATGAGGTCATGAAAAAAAGATGGATTGCTCATGTTGATATGGATGCCTTTTTTGCAAATGTAGAAATAGAGAGAGATTCTTCTTTAAAAGGAAAACCTGTTGTAGTTGGAGGAAATCCAAACAGTCGTGGAGTGGTATGTTCAGCCTCTTATGAAGCGAGAAAATATGGAATCAGGTCTGGCATGCCTCTTTTCAAAGCTAAGGAGCTCTGTCCTTCTGCAATTTTCTTAAAACCCCGGTTTTCTCTTTACAGAGAATACTCTGAAAAAATACACAAAATCTTGAAAAAATATGCTCCTGTAGTAGAGAAAGCAAGCATCGACGAATATTATCTTGATTTAACGGGATGCGAGAAGTTGTATGGAGATATTTGCACCTTTACTCTTTCTCTTAAAAAGATAATTTCCAGAAAAACAGGATTGCCCTGCTCCATTGGACTGGGAAGTAATAAATTTATAGCAAAAACTGCATCAAAGCGAGCCAAACCAGATGGCTTTCTTTATATTCCGCATGGAGAGGAAATTTCATTTCTCTCTCCTCTTCCTATAGGAGAAATGATCGGAATAGGGAAGAATATGGAGAGAAGACTTCAGGAAATGGGAATAAAAACCATAGGAGATATCATTAAATTTCCTCTCTCCTTTCTCATAAACTCCTTTGGCAGATTTGGAGAATATCTATGGGAAAAGGCAAGAGGGATAGATTTTGAAGAAGTTAAAAATTGTTCTTACAGGAAAAGCTTGAGTCATGAAATGACTTTTACAAAAGATTCAGAGGATAAAAATTTTTTAAGAAAAATTCTGGCCCATCTGGTTGAAAATCTTTGTTTCAGATTGAGAGAAGAAAACCTTAGAACAGGAACAATAACTTTAAAAATTCGTTATTCTGACTTTAAGACAGTTACTATTTCCAGAACCATTGAACCAACCAACTGTGACACCAAAATATACAAGGTAGCAAAGGAACTTTTAGAAAAGGCTTATACGCGAAGAATTAGAGTAAGGCTTCTTGGTCTAAAATTCTCAAAACTTCTCGAAGAAAATTTCTCAAGTTCTCTCTTCCAGGACAAGGAAAAGAAAGAAAATGCTCTTTTCAAAGGAATAGACTTAATAAGGAAAAAATTTGGAAATATTATTCACTTAGGAAGTTTTCTTTCTTAAAAATCGAAAAAATGTTTGTTCACTTGCATGTGCATAGTCATTACTCTTTTCTCTCATCGACCGTAGATCTTCCAAATTTGATAACCAGAGCCAAGATGTTTGGGATGAAAGCTATTGCCCTTACTGATACCAATGGATTATGCGGAGCTATTTCTTTTTATAAGTTAGCTATAAATAATGGGATTAAACCAATCATTGGAGTGGAGATAGATGATCCATCTTATCCATGTGTAAAAGCCATCCTTTTAGCAAAGAATAAAAAAGGTTATTCTGAAATATGTAAAATCGTCACAGAGCGAAATTTAAAAAATGATTTTTCTCTTAAAGAGCAGTTAGAAAATATCAAAAATGTAATCATAATTTCTCATTCTCCAGAGCTTCTAAAACACCTCGCAGGTGCATGGAGAGATAATATTCTTTACGCTGAATTAACATGCCACAGTGATCCAAAAAGCAGGATGAAATGTCAAAAATTGATCGAATTTGTTAAAAAATTAAATATTCCTCTGGTTGCCACAAACAATGTCCATTTTTTTGACAGAAGGGAGTATTACATTTATAAAATTTTAAAAGCAATTAAAGAAAACACCACTATCTCAAATCTCGAGCAAGAAAAGCTTGCTTCAGAAAATTGTTATTTAAAATCTCCGCAAGAAATGAAAATTCTTTTTAGTGAAATACCTGAAGCAATAATTAACACTAATTGCATAGCAGAAGAATGCAATTTAAAACTGGGCTTTGGAAAATATATCTTCCCAGAATATGATCCACCATCAAATGAAACTTCTTCATCTTATCTTAGAAAAATTTGTGTTGAGGGTCTAAGGAAAAGATATAAGACCTTGAATTCAAAAGCTCTAAATAGGTTGGATTATGAATTAAGAGTAATTGAAAGCCTTGGATTCAGTGACTATTTTCTTGTGGTCTGGGATATTGTGAAAAAAGCAAAAGAATTGAGAATTCCTTATATTGGAAGAGGGTCTGTAGCTAACAGTCTAGTTGCTTATTGCCTTCAAATAACAAATGTAGATCCCCTTAAATACGACCTTTATTTTGAAAGATTTCTAAATCCTGAGAGGAAAAATCCTCCTGATATTGACCTGGACTTTTCATGGAACGAAAGGGATGTAATTATTAACTACATTTTTAGAAAATATGGTGAGAAAAGAGTTGCATTGATTTCTACTTTAAACCGTTTTGCTGCTCGTTCTGCAATAAGAGAGGTGGGAAAAGCAATGGGCTTAAGCGATTCAGAGATAGGAGAATTTACCTCAAAAATTCCTCATATCAGAGCTAATGAAGTTAAATGTTTAAAAAAATATGCAGAGTGTAAAAACCTATCAATAAATAAATCACCTTATAGAATTATACTTTCAATAGCTCAGCGAATTGCTGATTTTCCATATCATTTTTCCATCCATTGTGGAGGGATAGTCATAGCTCCTGAACCTATTACTGAATACACTCCTCTACAAAAAGCAAATAAAGGTGTAATAATAACCCAGTATGACATGTTTGATATCGAAGAATTGGGTCTTGTGAAAATTGATATCCTGGGGAACAGGTCTCTTGGAGTACTCAAGGATACTCTTAAGAGAATAGAGGAAAATTATGGGAAATTGCCCGATATCTATAATTTTCAAAAAATTTTTAAAGATGAAAAGGTCCGGGAGTTAATAAAAAACGGTAGAACAATGGGATGTTTTTACATTGAATCTCCAGCCATGAGATCTCTTCTTAGAAAGCTCAAAGTGGATAATTTCGAAATGCTTACAATAGCAAGCTCAATAATTCGACCCGGAGTTGCTGAAAGTGGAATGATGGATGAGTTTATAAAAAGACATCTTAACCCTTCAGAAATCCGATATTTACATCCAAAATTGAAAGACTTACTTGGTGAAACCTATGGAATAATGGTCTATCAGGAAGATGTAATAAAGGTGGCTCATTATTTAGCTGGGATGTCTCTTGGGGAAGCAGATTTATTAAGAAGAGCAATGAGTGGAAAAATGCGTTCAGAGCAGGCAATGGCTCAGCTTGAAGATAAATTCATTTCTTCTTGTATTAAGAGAAAAATCAATAAAAATATAGCAAGAGAAATCTGGAGACAAATAAAGAGTTTTGCCGGCTATGCTTTTTGTAAGGCTCATAGTGCCTCTTTTGCCCAGCTTTCATTTCAGGTTGCTTACCTTAAAGCATATTATCCAGCTGAATTCATGGCATCAGTAATCTCAAACCAAGGAGGATTTTACGATACATATGCTTATATTCAGGAAGCAAAAAGGATGGGCTTAAAAATTCTACTCCCTGATGTGAACAGGAGTAATTACGAATACATAGGAAAGGGCAGAGAGATAAGAATAGGACTTGGGCAAATTAAGGGTTTAACTCTTCAAACAATAAATTCTATTTTAAAGGAAAGAAAGAGAGGAATTTTCAAGTCTTTATCGGATTTGATAAGAAGAACACAAGCTGGTTATCAAGAACTAAGAAATCTGATTAGAGTAGGGGCCTGTGATTGTTTCGGATATTCAAGGCCAAAACTTCTCTGGATCCTAGATATAGAATGGAAAAAATTGAAAAACAAAAACCTTGACATGCTCTTTAGTGATGAAAATATAAAAAATATAATTTATCCTTTGCCAAAATTACTCGAATATTCTCCGCCTGAAAAATGCAAAATAGAAACAGAACTATTAGGATTTCCTTTGACCCTCCATCCCCTTGAATTAATCGAAGATAAAATTAAAGAAATAAAGCCTATCTCAGCTCAAAAAATGGAAAATTACGTAGATAAAAATGTGAAAATGATTGGGTGGCTTATTGCAATGAAGAGGATTGTCAGCAGAAAATCAAACCACCCGATGAAATTCATGTCCTTAGAAGACACATCAGGAACCTATGAAGCAACTCTTTTTCCACATGTATATGAAAAATTCGGATATCTCACTTTCTCTCGAGGCCCTTACCTCATTGAGGGAAAAATCAAAAAACACTTTGGAGTCTGCTCTTTAATCGCAGAAAAAATTTCTCTGCTCAAGTAGGTCTCTACTTTTTCTCAAGAATTGGAATAATCTCAGGAGTTAAAAGAAAAAGTTTTATTTTATCTACTAGATCCTGTTTTCTCCTTTCAGGAGAAAAAGTATCTGAAAACTCCTCTGCAAGTTTATCCTTTTGAAGTTCAAAATCTGCATCAGATAAACTTCTCACCCTGTCAAAAAGCTTTGAAAGATAACTTCTCATTTTATTTTCATCTATTTCATCGTGTGGAAATAGAGTTATTTTAAATCTTTCAATAGTGCGAGAAATAATCAGTCTCTTATTCCACCTATAAGCCCTTTCTGGTATTTTCCTTATCCTTTCCATTAGGCGAGTAATTCCAGAATAATTATTAGCCTGACCAATTCTGAGTTCTCCCTTTGGAGGTATTATACATGGAATAAAATTGCTCAATTGATATTTTTGATGATCTTCTAATATATTTTCTATTTCTAAAGCAAGATTTTCTATTTCTTTGTCCACGGACATGAGTTCTCTTTTAATTTCAAAACTAATTTTATGATACTTCTGTTTTAACTGATCAGGAATTTCTCTGCCCTGAGAAAGATAATCCCTTATTTCAGTTAAAGTAGAAAACAACTCCTCTTCCCTTCTTTGTAATCTTTCTCTTATAGTTTTTTCTATTTTAATTCTTTCCTCAACTTTTTCTTTTATAATTTCCTTCTGCTCAAGTGTAAGATTCAAACCATTAACTAAGTTCAACAAATGTATTTCTCTCCTTAATTGTTTTAAATTATTATTGTCCTTTTCAAAAACCAATGCAAAAACTAAGGAATTGGCCAAAAATAAAACAACTATTAGATCAAAAATCTTTCTCCTCATCTCTTACCTCCACTTGATTAGACAAATTTTTTAAAAAATCCTTGGCTAAATTAGATTAATTTGACAAACATAAATTTCTTCCATATATATTAAAGTATGATTAGAAAACCTGCAGTAAGTGGTCAATTTTACCCTGGGAGTAAGGAAGGTTTAAGAAGAATGATCTCGGAGATGATTCTCTTGGATAAGAAAAAGAAAAAAGCTATAGCATCAATTTCTCCACATGCCGGCTACATCTATTCAGGTAATGTTGCAGGTGCAGTATATTCCTCAATTGAACTACCTGACAATTTTATAATTTTAGGCCCCAATCATACGGGAATTGGCTCTCCACTTGCACTATTTAAAGAAGGAAAATGGGAAACACCCTTGGGAAATGTTACAGTAAATGAGCAGCTTGCTAATCTGATTTTAGAAAAATGTTCATTTATTGAAGAAGACCCATCTGCTCACAAATATGAACACTCAATAGAAGTCCAAATTCCTTTTCTCCAGTACTTTATTTCTTCGCCTAAAATCGTTCCAATTTGCGTTTCACATTTAAGCTATCCCCAACTTGAGAAGACTGGCATTGAACTGGCACATGCAATAAAAGAGTTTGGCGAAGAAGTCTTATTAATTGCTAGTACTGATTTCAGTCATTATGTAGACCAGAAAACAGCAGAAGAAAAGGATAGTATGGCTATTAATAAAATTCTTGAATTAAATCCTGAAGGATTGTTTAAAACCGTTATGGAAGAAAGAATCAGTATGTGTGGTGTCATGCCAACAACAATTGTTCTGAAAACCGCCTTAGAACTTGGGGCAAAAAATGCGGACCTAATAAAATATGCAACATCTGGGGATGTCTCAGGAGATTATAGTCAGGTTGTGGGTTACGGTGGAGTAATAATTTTCTAATGAATTATCTTAGTGTAAACGGTTGTCTTTTTGAATGCTTCCACAATATCCTGAGGGAAGAGAACTCCTGAATATTCCTCTATTATTTTTTTCGCCTCTTCATCTGATTTTACACTTCCATTAGGCTTCTTTTCAATCAAATTATAATATTTTTCAGAAAGAGCAATTATGGATGCACCAAGAGGTATCTTATCAAAATCAATAAGTAGTGCCTCAGGTCGAGAGGCATAATATTTATGATATGCAGAGATAATGGGAGCAACTTCTTTTAAAACTTCATTCAAAGCATAAATTACAACTGCTTCCTTTTCACCATAATATTCCCGACTTTCTCTTTCTCTTTCAATTAGCTTTGCTGCATTTTTAAAAAGCTCCATTTTTTCCTTACTCTTCCCAAATTCAAATAGAAAACCTGCTACCCTTATATTCTCAATTTCTGATCTTTTTAAAAAAAGGTTACCTGCTATCTCAGCTGACAAATTAGCCACTTTAAAAGAAAGATTTTCATTAAAATTCTCAAGTGAGGTCAAATATTTTGACAAAATTTCAAGAATAATTAATGATGCTTCCTTTAATTCCTTTATTCTCTTTTCCTTTTCATCATATAGAAAACCTATTATTATTCCAGTCAACACAAGAAAACTAGCCCATGTTGTAAGATTAATTGCAAAATCAAAAATAGATTCACCTTCTTCTATAAAAGAAGACGGAAAGAAAACAATAAATACCACAACAGCAAGGACAGAAAAAACGCTTGTAAGGATTGCCATTCTTTTACCAGAATAATATCCAGCTAGTAAAACCGGCAGATATAAAATATTTAAGAAAACTAATCTGTATTTATAAAGAACAAAATAATTAATTACAATTAAACTCAACAGGACAATAACTACAATGAATTTATCTACATGTTTCAGAAAAAATTTTCTGAAGTTATCCATTGTTTTTAATTTATCCTACGGATTAAATAATGTCAAGTATCCGAATTCCTTCTTATTCATTATTTAAAATTTCAAGGATTTGGAAAATGTAAAAAATTAACTTCATGAACTCATAATTTCTCTTATTTTAATAAGAAGTTCATTTGGTGTAAAAGGTTTCTGTAGTATAGGGATATTTTTCTCTGAAGCCATGTATTTTGAAATTATATCTTCTGCATAACCTGTCATATAAAGAACTTTAAGCTTTGGGTTTGACTTAATTAATTTTTTGGTAAGCTCCCATCCATTTGTACCCGGTATAACTATATCAGTAAGAACTAAATTTATTTTCTTTTTATGTTTTTCCCATATACTTAAAGCCTCATTTTCATTTTTTGCTGATAAAGTCTCATAACCGTGTTGGGAAAGAATATTAACTATTAGCTCACGAACACTTCCCTCATCTTCGACTATTAGAATTGTTCCTTTCCCAGAAAAAAACTTGGATAATGATATTTTATGAGTAGTAGTTTTCTTAATTTTTTCTTCTACTTTTGGAAAGTAAATCTTAATTGTTGTACCTTTTCCTACTTGGCTTTCGACTTCAATATGACCATTACTCTGTTTTACAATTCCATATACGGTGGACAGCCCCAAGCCAGTTCCCATCCCTTTCTTTTTTGTTGTAAAAAAGGGTTCAAATATATGGGGAAGAATTTTATCATCTATACCATACCCAGTATCAGTTACGGATAAAAGAATATATTTTCCTGGAACCAAAGAAGGAGGTCTTTTTATATTGTCCAGATTGAATTCAATATTTTTTGTTTCAATAATAAGCTTCCCTCCTTTAGGCATAGCATCACGAGAATTCACAGCTAAATTCATTATAATTTGTTCAATTTGATGTGGATCTGCTTTTATATTTCCAAGTTCTTTTTCAAGAATAAATTTCAATTCAATATCTTCTCCAAGAATGCGTTCGAGCATGTCTTTAAAATTCTCGATTAGACTGTTTAAATTAATAATTTTTTGCTGTGTTACTACTTTTCGACTAAAAGTTAAAATTTTTTCAATAAGTATTTTTGCCCGTTCTGATGCATTCAATATTTGTTTTATACAATTGTAACTTGGCTCCTTAGGTGAAATTTTCATTTGTGCCATTTCAGCATACCCTATTATGGACGTAAGAAGATTATTAAAATCATGGGCTATGCCACCTGCTAATCTTCCAATACTCTCCATTTTCTGAGCTTGGAGAAGCTGTTGTTCGAGCAGTTTACGGTCTGTAATGTCATTTAAAAGTAAAATAGCTCCTTTAAATTTATTTTCTTCAAAGATGGGAACTCCGCTAAAAGAAATATAAATTCTTTTTCCTTTTGCAGATATGAAGGAAGTCTCACCAGATATTTTTTTACCCTTTGATAACTTATTAAGTACATCTGGTGTTCCAATTTTATTTAATACAGGAATTTCTTTTATATTTAATCCTATAATTTTTGAGACTTTTCCAGAAAATTCACCAATTAATCTTCTAAATTCCATATTTACATATACAATTCTCATTTTATTATTAAGTTTTGCTATTCCTGCAGGAGAATTTTCTAAAACACTTTTATTAAACTCAAAAAGGGATTTATACACTTTCTCTGATTTTCTTAATTTTTCTTCCATTTTTTTTCTTTCTATAATATCTCTTATAATTGCAATAAAAGTAGCAGTATCATTGTTTCTATAAATTGAGTAAGAGAATTCAATTGGGAATCTCTCGCCATTCTTTTTTAATCCTTCAACTTCCAAAGTTCCTTTAAGATGTCCCTTTTCCTCCAAAATTTTTCTAACCCCTGCTATGTGTTCCTCCCGGTATTCTTCTGGGATTAAAATCGTAACCGGCTTGCCGATTATCTCTTCTTTTGAATAACCAAACATTTTCTGGGCAGCCTTATTCCAAAACATAATTTTTCCTTTCTCATCCATAGATATGATTCCATCACTTGAAGTTTCAATCAATGTTCTATATTTTTCTTCTGATTTTTTTAATAAATCATAGAGATGAGCTCTTAGTATAGCTTGACCTGCTAATTCCGTAAAGGTAATAAGAAGTCTCATTTCATTCTCTGAAAATTCTTTATATTCCTGAGTCATAATACTTAAAACACCAAGTACTTCGTTCTTTACCTTAATAGGAATGCAAAGATATGATTTAAGATTAAATTTCTTAATAAGATTTTCCTTCACTTCTTTGGGGAAATTAAGGGTCATTAAATCTCGAACATAATGAGGTTTTCCTTTTAATGCTGTTAAACCACTTAAATCATAGTCATGTTTTCCAATAGGAACTTCTTTTCTATATTTCCAATATTCTTCTCCTACTCCTCTTATTACTTTAGTAACAAGAACGTTTCTTTCTTTATCAACTAATCGAATTGAACAATAATTGAATCCTAATACCTCATTAATTGTGTCAACTATTTTCTCTAATGTTTCTTCTAAATCTAATCCTGAATTTAATAATGATGCTAATTGAAAAAGTATTTTTAATTCTTTCTCTCTTTGTTTATGCTCTGTAATATCCAATAAGGATGCCACACTCTTTTTTGTCCCGGGAATCATACTAATAGTAATTAATATATTTTTGATTCTGCCATATCTATCAATAAAACGAAATTCATAGTTTCTTGGAGCTAATTTTTCATCTATTCTTCGAAGACGATGATATTCTTTCATTTTTTCTAAATCATCTTTTACAACAAATTCGGTCCAGCTTTTTTTACCTTCGATTTCTTCTTTTGAATATCCACTAAGCTTTTCAAACTCTGAATTTACAAGAGAAATTGTAGTATCTTCTTCTACTATTGTTGTGGCTGTACCAGTTGACTCAAAAGTTGCTCTGTATTTTTCTTCGCTTTCTCGAAGCGCTTCCTCTGCTTTTCTTCGCTTTATTTCTGCTTTTTCCAACTCAATAATCCGTTGACGTAATTTTGCTATTTCTTTTAAAAGTTGTGATTTTGTCTTATTAATATCACTAGCTCTGAATTCCCTCATATGCACTCCTCCATTAGGAATTAAATGCAATATTAATGCCAAATTTATTGCTTTTTTAATACTTTTTTTTTCAATAACTTATAGAAGGATGGATATAAGTAGGCTTTTGATTTTGACGAAAATTGTCAATTTAATTGACGAAAATTGTCACCAATAACCTTTCTAATAAAAAATTATCCCTCACCCAAATATTTATCTAAGTCAATTAACCTGTACTTTTTAAAATTATCATTTAAACTGATGGTTATTCAGAAATTAATATTCCCACCAACAATCAAATCTGTGGCGATAGGTACGGATCTCAACCAATGTTTCATTACAAATTTTTCCTTTTCTATTAGATAAAATAACATGGATTTCATTTATAACATTAGCGATAAAATCAAATTCTTTCTTGTCTTTATTATCTATTGAGTTATTTAGATATATATGAACTGTTCTGAATTTCAATACAGCTTTTGGCTTCCACATTTTACACAAAAATAATGCAATAGCTTGTCCATAAAGTCTGGAATATTCTGGGGTCACAACTATTGAGCCCCTCTGCTCATATAATTCGACCATTTTCTCAAATTCTCGCTCCTTGAAACATGTGGAGAATCTTTTATTATCTTTGATAATCTGGTCAGCAAGATTGATTAACATATTTTTCCCCTCTTTCAATTTGGACTTTAATTCAGGATTCATTGCTATTATCATTTTTACAATCTCTTCGCGAATTTCTTTCTCATTCCTGTCTCCGGAAAGACTTTTTACTTCAATTCCTGATAATATCAATATTGCCAGAACAAGAGCACACAAAACAGAAATATTTTTAATTTTCAAGGTTTTCTCCTTTCTTGGATTTTGAAAAAAATACTTTTTTTACCTCCTTTTAAAATTTTTATCCTAAAATTGAAATAAAAATTTATGGGACTCAATCTAAGTCATTAACTAAAATTTAAATTTTCATATATTTAATTAATCTCTCTTTATATTTCCTTTTTTCTTTTCCAATGATCTCCTGAAAACGGGGATCTCCGCGAAGATTATTATAAAATGGATTATTTTTTAAAAAGAGATATGAATATAAATATTCCTTGCGGTGTTCAAAACCTTTGTTGATTCCCTCCTTAATATATCTTATTGCTTCATCCTTCATACCCAAAAGAGAATAAATACTCGTTGGCAGATAATAAAAAGGAATTTTTCCCTTGATTAAAGCAAGTGCTTTACATTTTTCTCCTTTAATAGCAAATATTCGAGCTCTAATATTTTGGACTCGAGGGTCGTAGGGGTTAGTTTTCTCTATATTACTCAAAATGTTCTCAGCTTCATGTAAATTTTTTGTAAAAATGAAACATAAAGCGAGATGAGAAAGCAGTGAAATATTATTTGGCTCAATATCAAGGGCTTTTCTAAAATAAATAATTGTCCTTTCAAATTCACCAATATTAATGAAACAAACTGCACGAAGATAATGTGCCATAATATTGAGAGGGTCTGAATAAATGGTCTTTGAATAATATTTTATTGCTTGATAATACAAACCAATACTTCGAAAAAAGGAACCCGCATCAAAATTAACCTGAGAATTATAGGGATCGACTTCAAGAGCTCTTCTAAAAAATTTAAAGGCTACATCGAGATTCTCTCTATGAAAGTAAGCCCATCCCATTCCAAGATTCGTTTCTGCTAAATCCGAATTTATTTCATATGCCCTTTTATAGTTTTTAATCATTAAATAAAAATCTTTTTGATTGTTCTTCCTTACATAGTGAGATTCATATGCGTTACCTAAGCCCCAGTAGGCAAGAGCATAATTCGGATCTATCTCAATTGCCTTTTCGAACATTCTCACTGCAGATTTAAAATCTTCTTCCTCTCGAGAAAAAGAATATTTTGTCTCTATCAAATGTTGACCTTTCAGATAGAATTCATAGGCTCCCACATCAATTGGCTCAGCAGATTTTACTCCTTTAAATCTTCCCACCTTCAACTTAAATTTCAAGGCATTAGCTATAGCCTCTGATATTTCATCCTGAAGTTCAAAGACGCTTTTATATTTCCGATTATAAGTTTGCGACCAAATATGAAAGCGATCTTTTGTATTTATCAATTGAGCAATAAGGCGGATATTATTTCTTTCCTTTTGAATACTTCCCTCAAGAACAGTTGCAACGCCTAATTCTTTCCCAATTTCTTTAATATCTTTATCCGTATTTTTATAGCGCATGGTCGAAGTTCTTGATATAACCTTTAATCCTTCAAGATGAGAAAGCCTTGCTATAATTGCCTCTGTCATTCCATCACAGAAATATTCCTGATCCCTTTTAAGGCTCAAATCCTTAAATGGCAAAACAGCAATTGAAGATTTTACTCTGCGTCCAACATTAGCTTCTGAGGGAACTTTTTCAATTTGAAAAATAAAGAGTATATTTATAAAAGCTGATGCAATGATTATTATAGGAATAAGAATGAATTCAACCTTAATCTTTCTAATTTTCGTTTCACCAGTTCGATACCATCTCCAGATTAAAGTGCAAATAAGAGCTGAAACAAGAGTCACAATTGTTATATCTACAGACTCTTCTGGGAAATGATAATGATCAACTAATATCCAGTGGACAAATTCAATAATAAGCCATCCTCCTCCAATAAAAGCAGCGATAGTTTTAATTATCCCCTTTCTTCTGAGTTTCTCTAGAAACGAACTCAGAAAGGAATTTTTCCCTTTGCCGGATTTGGAGACAAACATAATAATAAAAAACCTCTTAATACTTTTTCCCAGCTTATAGGATATACTTTAAAATGTCAAATTATTGGACTGAATCCCATTCCTTGATCAGTTTACGCGCGGATTGACATGGATCTGAAGAGAGAACAATAGCAGAAATCACCGCAACTCCATCAACACCAATTGAGCATACCTCTCGAATATTATTCTCATTTATTCCTCCTATTGCCACAATTGGAATTTTAACTTTCTTTCTAATTTTTTTTAATCCTTCTATTCCAAGTGGAGCTCTAATGTCTGGCTTAGTTGTGGTTGGAAAGACAGGTCCCACTCCTAGATAATCAGCTCCATTGTTTTCCGCCTCCACTGCTTCCTCAATATTATTAACTGAAATGCCAATTATTTTTTCTTTTCCAAGGATTTTACGAGCAATTTGGAGGGGCATGTCATTCTGGCCAAGATGAACTCCATCTGCGTCAAGTGCCAGAGCAATATCTATTCTATCATTTATAATGAATGGAATTCCTTTTTTCTTTAGAAAAGAGTGAATTTTCTTACCAATATCTAAAAATTCACGAGTAGAAATACTCTTGGCTCTTAGCTGGACAACAGTTGCTCCACCCTTAACAGCTTCATTAACAATCCACACTAAGTCTCTTCTCTTTGAAGTTTCAAAATCAGCAATGAAGTATAATTTCCAGTTTACTTGTTTCATCTCAATAATTCCACTAAATGGATTGCTTTTTGAAAGGATTTTTTTTGAGTTAGAATATCATTTAGATGCAAAATACAACCTGGACATCCGGTAATAATATACTCTGTTTTAGTGCATTCTGCATTGTGGATTTTTCTCTGAGCTATTTTCTTTGAAATATCATAATATTTAAAACTAAAAAGTCCTCCTCCACCACAGCAGAAATCCGCTTCCTCCATTTCAATAAAATCAATTGAAGATATGGATTTTAAAATATGTCTCGGCTCTTCATAAATACCCTGTCTTTTTCTTAAATGACACGAGTCATGATATGTAACTTTTGTTTCTCTTGTTGGATTGAATTTTAAATCAGTAAATTTAACTAAAAATTCACTAACATCATAAATTCTCTTCGCCCAATTACTAACAGATAGTTTTGGATTTTGAATTTTGAAATCTGAATTTTCATTTTTCAATTTCCACTTTCCAATGAGTCTTTCATAGTCTTTAAGGGTTGAGCCACATGTAGCACATGCATTTATAATATAGTCAACATCAAGTGTAGTAAAAAGTTTGATATTTTTTCTTGCAAGAAATTCTGCTCCTTCTCTATCGCCTGATGTTAGCAAAGGAATTCCACAACAATATTGCTCCTTAGGTATTATAATTTCGATTCTCTGATTTTTAAGTAAATTTAATAATGAAATCCCAATTTCCGGATAAATATATTCAATTAAACATCCAGTAAAAAATGCAACTTTTAATTTTGGTTTTTTCACCATAATTTTTTCTGGCAATTGCTCACTTAAAGACTTTTTAGCAAAAGGAGGAATTATACGATTTCCATTTTTGCTAAGTAAAGAAAGGAATACTTTTTTAATAAAACGAGGAGAACATCTATTAAGCAATCTGAGAGTTTTTATTCCTGATCCTAATGTTTTTTTATTTTTTAAAGTTTCAAGACCCAGTTTTTGAATTAGAGGAAGTCCTTTTTTACCAATGTATTGCTCTCGAGCAAGAATAATGAATTCATCAACCTTAACTCCAACCGGACAATTTTTAACACATGTATAGCAATATAGACAGGAAAAAATAACATCTCTATAAAAAGCATTTTCTTTTATTCTCTTTTTTGTAACTGCTTCAAGAAGAGCCATTCTTCCTCGAGCAGAATACCACTCTTCATTTGTTTGTAGAAAAACAGGGCAATATGCTGTGCAGGTTCCACAGCGATTACATTTGCTCAGTTTTTTTTCAACTTGTATTAAAAGATTTTCATTCATCAAAAATTTTTCCTGGATTTAAAATATTGCTCGGGTCAAATATTTTTTTAATTTTTTTCATTAATTCTAATTCTTTCGTTGAAATTTCCATCGGCAGGAAAGGTTTTTTAGTTATTCCTATTCCATGCTCACCTGAAATTGTTCCGTTTAATTCTAAAGTAGCTTTAAAAAGCTTATTGACCACTTCTTCAACCTTTTCCCTTTCTCCATCTTTATCTAAATCAGTCATAATATTTACATGAATATTTCCATCTCCTGCATGACCAAATGATATGATTTTCAAACCACTTTCTTTTGAAAGCGAATTTATTTTTTCAATCATTTCTGGAATTTTATTTCGAGGAACGCATATATCTTCATTTATTTTATGCGGTGCGAGTTGATAAAGAGCTGGAGAGATGGAGCGACGAATTTCCCATATCTTTTCGCTTTCTCTTTCATCTTTTGCAATTTCAATTTTTTGAGCTTTATTTTGAATACATATTTGCTTTACTTTTTTAAGGTTCTTTATGACTTCCTCCTCTGAACCATCAAGTTCAATTAATAAAAAAGCACCAGCTTCTGGTAGTTCTGGATGAACATGGGCTCTCAAACAATTAATTCCCTCTTCATCTATAAATTCCATGGCTGATGGAATAATTCTGTTCTTTATTATCTCTGAAACCGTTTTTCCAGCTTCCAAAATACTTTCAAAAGTAATCATCATGGTTTTCTTAAATTCAGGCTTAGGAATTAGTTTCAGAGTGATTTCAGTAAAAACAGCTAATGTCCCTTCACTACCAACCAAAAGTCGAGTTAAATCATAACCAACCACGCTTTTCATTGTTTCTGAACCAGTTGTTATTATTTCTCCAGTAGGTAAAACAGCTCTAATTTTTAATACATAATCTTTTGTTGTCCCATATTTAAGACAACGAAGTCCTCCAGCTGATTCAGCCACATTTCCACCAATAGTGGAAAACTTCACGCTTGCAGGGTCAGGAGGATAAAATAACCCTAGTTTTTCAACCTCTTTTTGTAAATTTGCAGTTATAACTCCTGGCTCTACAGTTGCTGTTAAGTTCTCGGTATTGATTTCAATTATCCTGTCCATTCGTGTCATTACCAGAGCTATTCCACCTTTTATTGGTAAAGCTCCTCCACTCATTCCTGTTCCTGCACCACGAGGATAAATAGGGATTAAATTCTGGTTTGCTATCTTTAGAATTTGAGATATTTCCTCTTCGGATGCAGGTTTAATTACTATTTCAGGCAAGTATTCTAACCGAGTTGCATCATAGGAGTAACAAATTCTTTTTTCTATTTCCTCATAAACCCATTCTGAACCTACAATTTTTTTTAATTGCCTGATTATTTTCTTATTAATCATTAACCTCTTAATTAGATTTTAACTTTCTTTTTATACATATTTCAAGGAATATTAAACTTCAATCGTCTTTTCCTAAAATAGAGTCTTTCATTGTCTTGCTTTTCCTTACTTTTCTTGAAAAGCTATTTTCTATTAGATATAATTTAACATCAAAATGATAAACTTCGTTTTTCAATTACCTACAAAGATAATTTTTGGCTTTGGGGAAATTAAAAAAATAGGAAAAGAAGCAAAGAAAATAGGGAGAAAAGCTCTACTTGTAACCGGAAAGAAATCTATGAAAAGACTTGGTATTTTGGATAAAGTTATTAAACTTTTGGAGGAAGAAGGAGTTGATGTAATTGTTTTTGACAAAATTGAACCTAATCCCCGTCACTTGACAGTTGATAAGGGAGGGAAATTAGCAAGAGAAAAGAAATGTGACATGACAATTGGCCTGGGTGGCGGAAGTGCTATGGATGCAGCTAAGGCAATTGCAGTTGTTGCCAAAGAGGGTGCTTCAATATGGGAATTTGCACCAATAGGTGGCCTAAGTCAAAGAAAAATAACACAAGCCTTACCAATAATATTGATTCCAACAATAGCTGCTACTGGCTCTGAAGCAGACCATATTACAGTTATTACAAACTCAGAGAAAAAGGAAAAGGTGGCCTTTCGCTCCGAGCATATTTTTCCGAAGGTCTCAATAGTTGACCCAGAATTAACCATTTCTGTTCCTCCTGACATTACTGGTGATGGTGGAATAGATATTATATGTCATGTCTTAGAAACATATATAAGTTCCAAGGATTCAAATACTCCCCTTCAGGATAGATTCACAGAAGGAATTATTAAAACTGTCATGGAGAACTTGCCAAAAGCAATACAAAATGGAAATGATATACAAGCACGAGCAAATCTTTCCTGGGCAAGTACACTTGCTCTTTCAGGTTTTCCGAACTCAGGCCGTCCTGGCTTCTTTGTTTTACATGCAATAGAACATCCATTAAGCGCCCATTATGATATTTCTCATGGTAGAGGTTTAGCTTCATTATTGCCCAGTTACATGAAATTTATGGCTCATCTAAATTCAAAAAAGCTTGCCTTATTCGCTAAAAATATTTTTGGCTTAAGTTCATCAATTGAAGAAAAGTTAGCTATTCAAGCTTATGAAAAAATGGAAGAATGGATGAAGAATGTGGGTGTTTATTATAGGCTCTCTCAATTGGGAGTAGAAAAATCTCATTTAAAGAGATTAGCCTCTGATGCCATAAGAATAAGTGCAGGTAAAAAGGGTTACTTAGGAAATTTTGAAGAATTAAATGAAAAAGGTATAATGAAAATACTTGAAGATGCTTTTTAATTAAGGAGGAAGAATGAATTTTGGAGCAATTTTTGGTTTGATAATCCTTCCAACATTAATAATCTTAACTGCATTAATTTTAAGCATAGTTTTAAAAGAGGAAGGGGAATAAAATGGAAAATGTATCCCAAATAGCTATTCACGCCAATCCTTTAGCAATTTTATCTTTTATTTTTTATTTGGCAATTATAGTGGCAATAGGCGTTCTTGCAACAAAATTTTCCTCAGCTGGAATCAGTGAATTCTTTATTGGCGGAAGAAAAATGAAGGAATTTGTTGTGGCTCTGAGTGCTGTTGTATCTGGAAGATCAGCATGGCTCCTCGTTGGTGTTACGGGAATGGCTTATATAAGAGGTGCGTCCGCAATTTGGGCTGTGGCAGGCTATATAATTGTTGAACTTTTTTTATTTCTCTTCTTAGCTAAAAGATTGCGCAGATATACCGAGAAAATGGACAATCTCACCATTCCGGATTTCTTTGAATCAAGGTATAAGGACAAATCTAATGTTTTAAGAATAATATCGGTAGTAATTATTCTAATTTTTATGGTGGCCTATGTTTCTGCACAATTTAATGCAGGTGGAAAAGCATTTGGAGCAAGTTTTGGACTCGGCGAGTTCAATGGAGTTCTCGTAACTGCTTTGATTGTTTTAGCTTATACTATGATGGGCGGATTTTTAGCAGTTTCTCTAACTGATATGGTCCAGGCTTTTTTCATGATAATCGGTCTTTTAATTTTACCAGTAATTGCTATTATCAAATTAGGAGGGTGGAGTGACGTCTTAACAGCTTTAAGCACGATAGACCCAGAAGTGCTTGGCTCTTTCTCAATTGACCCCTTTGCCCTTTCAGCTGGAGGAATTATTGGTTTTTTAGGAATAGGACTTGGCTCTCCTGGAAATCCACATATTCTGGTTAGATATATGTCAATAGATGATCCTCGGGCTCTAAGAAAATCAGCTTTAATTGGAACTGTCTGGAATACCCTTATGGCATGGGGAGCAATTTACATAGGAATTGTTGGAAGAGCTTATTATCCAGCAAAAAATCTTCTTCCGAACTCAGACCCTGAAAATCTCTTTCCATATCTCGCTTCCACCCATCTCCATCCAATCCTTTTCGGAATAATAATAGCTTCAATCTTTGCAGCAATCATGTCCACAGCAGATTCCCAGCTCTTAGTTGCTGCATCCGGGGTTGTAAGGGACATTTATCAGAAAATAATGGTTAAGGGAAAAGAAATAAGTCAGAAGAAATTGGTCTTATTAAGTCGAGTGGTAATAATTCTTCTTGTTGTTATTGCCTTAATCCTTGGAGCTGTCGCTTCTCAGCTTGTTTTCTGGCTTGTGCTTTTCGCCTGGGCAGGTCTTGGAGCTTCTTTTGGTCCCACAATAATTCTCTCTTTATTCTGGAAGAGAACCACCAAACAGGGAGTCATAGCAGGATTTATTTCAGGAACTTTAATAACTATTATATGGAATCAGACTCCTTTTCTAAAATCATTAATTTATGAGCTTGTCCCTGCATTTGTAATCTCAACTTTAATGACGGTATTTGTGAGTCTCTTTACTACACCACCACCTGAAGCCTCGAAAGAATTAGATGAAATTTCAGCTAAATATAAAATGTAAAAATGAAAATAATAATTTAGGAGACCCAATGGTTGAAATAACAAATAAGGAAAGAGAAATTTTAAAAATTTTATTTGAGAAAGGAGCTCTCACTCCTATTGAGATTTCTGTGGAACAGCTTGAAATGCCAGATAAAATCAAAGAAGTAATCACCAAACTTGAGAAAAAGGGATATATATCTAAAAAACATCTAAAATCAGGGCCAGAAAATGAAGTAATCACTATAAGCGAGAAAGGTCTCAGGGTTTTAAAAGAATAAAGCAAGGAGAGTAGATGAATGGAGTGGGTTCCATATATTATTGTCTTTGGACTTGGTGCAATAGTAGGTATTGCTGAGATTATTGCAACCTTCTCTCAAAATCCAAGAGAGGCTTTTCGAACTTCATGGGCCTGGATTCTCGTCAGTGTAAATGCCCTTACAGCAACAGGAGTATTCGCTATTATCCGGTTCTACGCAAAAAATTTTAACACTTTTCTTCTTGCTGTTGGGATTGGAATTGGATTTCCTATGCTCATTAGAACTAAATTTACAATTGCAAAGAAATTTATGGGGGGAGAGGATCTGAGTATTAATATTGGGTGGGTATATGATCAGTTTTTAGGATGGTTTAAGTCCGAAATTGATATTGCAATTGTAAATAAACGACTAAAGATGGTGAGTAAATTAATTTCAAAAATTCCAGATATTCAAAAATTAAAAATTATTGCTCATACAATACTACAGGAGCGAACAATCCTGAGTTATGAGGAAATAAAAAAATACGAGAAATATATAAACGATATAGTAAATAGCTTAGAAATACCTGAAAAAGCTAAACAAGTGGCTCTTGCCAAGTTTATTTTAAATATGGGTGGCAAGGAATATGTAAAGAGCCTGATATAAGAAAAGGAAAAAGGCTAATAAAATGAGAAAAAGCTTAAAAATCTTATTTTTTTCTCTGCTTTTACTTATTATAGGAATCATTTTAATTCTAATTTATTTATTTTATTCATCGCTTCCAAAAATAAAAGGAGAAATTTCTTTATTAGGAATATCTGATAAAGTGGAAATCATAAGAGATGAATTTGGAATCCCTCATATCTTTGCTAAAAATGAAAAGGATTTATTTTTTGCGTGCGGTTATATTCACGCTCAGGATAGATTATGGCAAATGGAATTGATGAGAAGAACTGGCTATGGAACCCTTTCTGAAATTTTTGGAGAAAAGGGGGTTAAAAAAGACATTTTTATGAGAGCACTTGGTCTTAAGGTTGCTGCTAAAAAGGATCTTGAAAAACTAAGTCCACACTTGAAAGAGATTTTTTCTTATTACTGTAAAGGTGTAAATGCCTATTTAAAGAAAAAGAAAATTTTACCTCCTGAATTTATTATACTGAGATTTAAACCAGAAAAATGGACCATTTTAGACTCTCTTGTCATTAAACAAATAATGGATTTAACTCTTTCAAATAATATGGATTCAGAATTTTTGAGAATGAAACTTATGGAGAAATTCAATATAGAAGAAATCAATGAAATTATGCCAAGTGTCCCTGAAGCTAAATTCAATTTCTCCTTTAAATTCAAAATAGAACCTCCATCCCACAAATTAGAATTTGCCGGAAGCAATAATTGGGTAGTAAGTGGAGAACTAACTAAAACCGGGAAACCTCTTCTTGCTAATGACCCTCATTTAGCTATTACAATACCATCTATATGGTACCAGATTCATTTAAATTCCCCTGAGATGAATGTGATTGGTGTATCAATCCCTGGAACACCCATGGTTGTCATAGGTCATAATGAGAATATTGCCTGGGGAGTGACCTATTCATACGTTGATGTTCAGGACTTATATCTTGAAAAACTTGATAAGAAACAGAGGAAATATTTTTTCAATGGAAAATGGAGAAATTTAGAAATTCACAGGGAAGAAATAAAAATCAAGGGTGAAAAGAAACCGAAAATTATTGAAGTAAAGTGGACTCATAGAGGCCCGATTATATCTCCATGGATTTTAAAAAGCGATAAACCAGTTTCATTAAGATGGACAATCTATGATGGAGGAAGAACTCCTCGAGCAATTTATCTAATTAATAAAGCCCGAAATTGGAAGGAATTCTTAAAAGCGGTTTCCTTATTTGACTCGCCTTCATTAAATTTTGTATACGCGGATAGAGACGGCAATATCGGATATTATCTTTCAGGGAAGATTCCTATTAGAAGAAACCACAGGGGTTTATTTCCTGTTACAGGAGATACAGATAAGTTTGAATGGATAGGTTACATAGAAAAAGATGAAAAACGAATTATATTAAATCCTCCTGAAAATTTCATAGTAACTGCAAACAATAAGATAATTGAAAATAGTTATCCGTTTTTCCTCGGGGTAGATTATCTTGCACCTTTTAGAGCAAAGAGAATAAAGGAATTAATACTCACCAGGAAAAAACATGATTTAAATTCTTTTAAAAAAATCCAGCTTGATCTGGTTCTAACTCGTTCAAGATTATTTATTCCAATTATTAAAAATTTGAAAAATTTAAAAGGAAAGGCAAGAGAAGCACAAAAGATTTTGGAAAACTGGGATGGTTCAATGGAGAAGGGAAAAGAAGCTGCACTCTTTCAATACTTTCTTAGATTTCTAAATGAAAATACCTTTAAGGATGAACTAAAAAGTCTATTTTCTACGTTTGCAAAGAAAACAGCCTTGCGGTGGGCGGGCATTTTAAAAATAATAAACAAACCAAATTCAAAATGGTTCGATGATATAAATACTGAAGAAATTGAGGATAGAAATAAAATTATAGAAAAAAGTCTTCAACAGGCTTATGAGTATCTTGAAAATAAATTTGGGCAACCAGAAAATTGGGATTGGGCAAAAATACATAAATTACAAATGGAACATGCTCTTGGTGCAATTCCTATTTTTAAATTTTTAAACAGGGGGCCATATCCTATGAAGAATGATTCTGAAACTGTTAATGCAACATATGTTTCATACCGTCAAATAATTGACTTATCCAATTTTGATAATTCACTATGGGTGAATACATCAGGGGAGTCAGGACATTTCCTTAGTAAACATTATGATGACCAGATAAAATTATGGCTTACTGGAGGTTACTACAGAATGTTATTCACAAAAAAAGAAATAGAGAAAAAGGCAAAGGCAAAATTAATTTTAAAACCAGCAATCTAATTATTGTTTTCTTTAATTTCAAATTCTATCATATCAAGGAATTTATTGTCTAAAAAAATAGCTATTTTCCATTTTCCGTCTTTCTTTTCTCTGAAAAGAATAATACCATCCCATGCTATAAATTTTTCGTAAATTACGCCTTTCTCTCCTATTTTTATTCTTTCCGTGGAACGATATAGTTTACCTTCCGGATCATACCACTTCCATTCCAGAAAATGCTCATCTTCTATTTTTTTTAGAATAAGAAAACAATATATCCTTTTATCTTTTCCCTTTATAAAAACAGTCTTTATATCCCTAGGATATGCCCAATTTCTTTCTTTCATTATTTTTCCACATACAACAATCTCTTCCAGAATAGGGAGAGAAATCAATGGCATCTTTTCTGGTTTAAATTGAATACATGATAACAAAGAGGACATAATCAATAGAATCATTAAATTCTTAATTTTCATTTTGGAACAATTTCAACAAATATTTGTTTAGTTAAATATCTCCAAACAAATCTAATATCGAATTTTTTAACATCTCTTATTAAATAAAAATCCAGATTATTAATTTTCTTCATTAAAAAATCATACTGAAAATTTGAATTTATATACCAACTTCTTCCCAATTTGTAAATAAAAGTTGCAAAAGTATTGGTAACTCTTCCCATTTTTGGGTCAATATTTAAAGAGATATTACCATTTATTTTTTCAAGAAAAGTAAAATTCAGATATGTTAGAAAATTCTGATAATAAGTACCCTCAATGAACCATTTCTTATTTTTACGATGTGTATTGTACGAGTAAATACCATAAAGAGATAGCGTATTTTTAATTAATTCCTTTTGAACATTAATCATGATACCAGAAGAAAGGTAACCTTCTCTCCTCTCCCTGAAAAACTCCTCTGCTCTTAGGCTCAAAGTTAAATTATCTATAAAAGGCAATGAAGTAAGGGTAGAATTTAATTCAAATATAAGATTATCACTGTATTCAACTGTCTTCCCTGTATATTTATTTTTTGAAATATAATAATAAAAGTGATTTGATATCCCGATATTTAGCAAATTCTGATAGAGAGGAACAGAGGCAAGACTTAAAGAAAGTCTGGGAATGCTTAATGAATTTCTATTAATCATATCTGAGTTTAGAGAATAATTGGCTATTATATTAAAATATCCGTGTTTAAAAGAAAGAGAGGCATCTCCGGAGAATATTTTAGCTGGAGTTAGAACCTTGGTTTCTTTTGCAGTATTATAGGATGCATTAATACTTAAATTTAATTTTTTTAGAATATTTCTGGAATAAGAAACTGCTCCCTGAAACTGTCCCTGAATTTCGTATCCAATTGAAGAACTGATATTGCCAATCTCCTGTGAGGAAAAGGAAGAATCAACTTTGAACCAAGTCTCAGGACTAAATCCCCCTATGGGATGTATATGAGATATATCAATATTTACAAACCCAAGATTTTCAAATTGTCTATTATAAAATAATGAGGCTGTCCAGTTTGAATAACTGTCATAATTTGCATTTAAATTTAGATTAGAATTTTTAGTTAGGATTATTTTATTCTCACTTTGAAGTCGAAAAATTCTATCAGGTGGAAAATGTTCCTTTAATACAGATCTTTCCTCATAATTAATGTGAGTTTTACTATATGTTTTGTCAGACTGAAAAAGATGAAGTTCGGCATCACCAATAATACCTTGAGATGATGTATACCATATTTTGTTTATTCTTAATCCTGGATTTATATTAATGCTTCCTTTTTTTAAAGCAAATTTTTTTAAATAAATGGATTCTATTCCTTCCAGGTAGCATAAAACACCATAGCCTATTATTTTAAAATTTTCCAGCAATTCCATTTTTGTGAATGTGTAATATAAAAAAGAAGTTCGAATTTTATTTAGATTGATTTCAATTAGTGCCTCAATAGGAAAAGGTTCAATTTTGTTTAATTCCGAATCAAAAAACAGACTTATTATTTTCCCTCTGTAATTTGTTATTTTCCCTTGCTTCTTTTCTAAATCAAATATAAATTGATCTCCTTGTACTGATTTTGAAATTTTTTTCTCTAATTCAGAAGAAAATATTAAGTCTACTTTAACTTTTCCAAAAACTTCTAAAATATTCTTATTAAAATCAACTCTGACTCTTTCTCCCTTGATTTTAAGATTATAAAGAATGATATTTAAATTTCCCTGACCATAGAGATAGTTATAATCAAAACTATATGCAAGATAATCTCCTTCAATTTCCATTATCACCTTTAATTTCGCCTGCAATAGATTGGAGAGGATAAACAAAATGAGAAAAGAAAAAGCTATTTTTTTAATAACTGAGTTGATAAATTTTTCTATTTGAATCAACATTCCATACATAAAAACCATCAAAAGTTATCCCCCAGGGAGATTGACCAGGGGCAGAATAAGTGGATATTAGATCTCCATCCATGGAAAGCTGATATATGGAGAAATTATTTGGATCAGTTATCCAAATTGAATCATTAAAGATTTCCATCCCTCCAAAAGAAAATCCGGGATTATTAATACTCTTTAGAATTTGACCGCTTTCCTGGTCAATCCTATAAATTTTATTCGAAATTTTATCATAACCCCATAATTTTTCACCATCATAAGCAAGAGATGTAATTTTTCCTTTTTGTATATTCACCCTACGCAAAATCTCTCCACTAATTATATTAATTTTCACAAGTTGAGCACTTTGATAACTCGAAACCCATAGGCCACTTCCATCATAAATTAGTCCAGAAGCCTGAGGAAGAGGACTCTTCAAGCTCCGAATAATACTACCGCTATATTTGTTTATACTGTAAATTGTATCAACTGCCTCATCAATTATCCATAGAGTTGAACCATCCCATGTTAAATCCCGTGGTAAAGTCAATGAAATATTAAGAACACTTATTACTGTAAATTCTCTTTTGCTTGCTCGAGGATCAAAGGGATTGTCAAATATTCTTTCACCACAAGAAAAAAACATTTCCAACAAAAGTAAGATAAAAATAGATTTAAAAATATTTAATGATTTTGATAAAGTATCCATTTCTTTCACTATTACCAAATAATATAAAAAGATTTTTATTTTTTTTCTTATAAATAAAATACATGTCAAGAAGATTTAAAGCCCAAATTACACCAGCAGCAAGAATAAATTTATTTCTTTTTATATCATATTTTTCTGTAAGTTCTCTATATTTAACTGCGTCAGGAATGGTTTTTGCTTCCTTATAATATTTATAGTATTCATTTGCTTTTCGGGCATTAATTATAATTCCAGCTATTGCTCCTGCTTCAAGCGTAAGAAAAATAAAACCTTCAACATAATGCTTTTCTGATAACTGTCCCCACCCAGGAATAAGAATTGATTTTTCTAAGGAACTTATTTTTGATTTTTCTTTTTTATCCTTATCATTACTGAAAATATTCCCTGGAAAAGTTAACATAATAAAAATTACAAGAAAAATAAAATTTTTTATAAATCTGAAATTATAAATAAAATTAATCATTTGAGTTTATTTAATTATATATCTATTGTTAGATTTTGTCAGCTATGTTTCATTATTTCCCTGAGAAAATCCAGATGTCAAATATATGCAATAAATTATTTATTTTTAATTACTTTATTTCCTATCTAACTCTTATGGAACTTTCCCCTGGTTTGGCTAATTTAGGTATTACAAATTCTCCTTTTATCACACCTTCACCACTTCCATATGTAAATTTCACATCGTCAAATCCGGCAATATCCATTGAACTATATACATAGGTCCACAGACCTATCTTGCCTTTTGAAGGAACCCCTGATATAGTTACTGTTTTTAATTTTTTCCCATTAACATAGAAAGTAAAAGTATTTCCATTCGCGACAATCTTACATTTATTCCATCCATGTTCATTTATTGCAGTATCTTTAGTCCATGGCACAATATTCCATTCCTTATGCGTTCCTCTTTCATCTGCCTTCCATATAGACCAATTTTGCCAACCTGGTGCTATATCTAAAACATAATATACACTAAAATCATTATTTCCACCAAATGCAAGACCAAGCACATGATAAGCTTTACCTTGTAGTCTATTAATTTTCGCCTCATAAGTCCAATTGTTATCGAACTTCCCCAAATTGTAGTAAGCCCGAGCAAATTCTGTATGAGGCCCTTTACACTTGTAAACTCCTCCTTGTACATACCAACTTGCATTTTCTGAAGCGTTTTTCCAGTATTGAGCCTTTCCGTCATTAAAATTCTCTGTAAAACTTCCTGGCTTAAGTGTTGCATCAACTGTTATTGTCTGATTTTTTACAACATTTACTGTTGTCTCCCAGCTCTGATACCTTTCTTTCTCTAATTTAACAGTATGGGAACCAACAGAAACATTCGTCACTGTGGCTGGTGTCACCTGCCCTGTGTTCTGACCGTCCAGATATATAGTCGCACCACTTGGAGTTGAATTCACTTGAATCGATCCTATATCGGGCTCTTTCTCTTTTTCCTTCTCCTCTGCCTTGCTCTTTAAAAGCAAATAAGCTAAAACACCTACTGCTGCCAGTGCAATAACTGCTAAAACTGCCCATGCTGCACTACTTCCTCCTCCATTCCCGTTAGCAGGCATACCCATTGCCTCTGGTGAAATTTCTACCTCAACCTCAGCTTTCGCTGAATTGAATATTGTTTCTGCTTCCTCACTCATTAATTCTCCGCTGTAATCTCTATCAGGTGCAAATCTAATCGCTTTCTTGAACATCTCTTTTGCTATTTCTCTTTCTCCCTTTTTGATAAAGTTCAGCCCTTGATAAAAGTATATCTCAGCTAATCTTTCTTCCTTTGTCTTATGCTCTATTGTCTTATAATAGAATTCTGCTCTCTCGAGTCTTTTCAATGATTCTCCATATGCCCCCTTTTTGTAAAGCTCCTTGCCTTCCTGAATATAACTATCAGGCGACTTTGATTGTGAATAACTTATTTCTACAGCATTTAGATAGAACAGGAACGCTCCAATTAGCATGTAGGCTACAACCCTGGTCATTTTTAATTTCTTCACTCTTTGCATAAATTCCTCCCTTTATATATAAAAGATTTGAGAAGACAAATTCACACCTTGGAGGGAACAAACCTATCTTCTCATGGCTCAGACTATAACTTAAAATAAATTAATTGTCAATTAAAAATGACCCTATTAATTCTTGACTTTCGGACACCCAATAAATTATAGTAAAGACAATGAAAAATTAAAAAGTAAGGAGGATTAAATTGTACGATTTAAAAAAGACTTTTTTTTGCAAAGGGTTAGCTATTTTTCTAAGCATGTTTTTATTACTTGAAGCCTATTATCTTTTTCCGAATGAACCTGATTATCATGCGAACCTTCAAATTGCTAAACAACAATATTTAAATGGCGATTACATGGGAGCAAAAGTAATCCTGGAAAGAATTGCAGATTCCGTTACCAAAAATGAGCCCGATAATAATTATTTGTTAGCAAAGGTACATTTACTTCTTGGAGCATGTGATGAAATGTTAAATGACATTGATTCTGCAAAACAAAATTATAAAATTGCCAAATTGCTTATAGGTGAGGAAGAAACCATTGAACTAGAGGATATAGATACCGAGGAACTTATTCTCTATGGTCAAATATTTGACAATCAAATTCAAGAACAAGGAGAAATAGATGAATTGTTAACCCAATTTGAAAATGCAAAGAAAGCCTTTTTTGAAAAAGATTATGAAAAAGCGAAAGAAATGCTTGAAAAACTTGAAGAAAAGCTTGCAACTACTGAAGGTAGATATACACTTAAGGGTGAAACATTCCTCCTAATGGGCGCAACTTATGAGAAACTAGATTACAAAAAGCTTGCTATAAAATATTATTGCAAAGCTAAGGAAATATTAGGAGAGGGTAAAACAATTAAAGGCCTGAATTTAAATGAATTAAAATATTACAAAGAAGCATGTAAAACAGTTACTGGTGCTGTGGCTCAGGAAACTATTAAAAGGAAAAGTTCAATTGGTAAAGTAATAGGAGCACTTGTTTTTCTAGCAGCTGTCGGTGGGTTAGTATGGTATCTGTTCTTTTCTAAGAATGCTCCTTTAAAGAAAAAGGCAGAGGAAAAAGCTCCTGGCAAATACACGAGCATAACCGTTAAAATAGATGTAACATATAGTGGATTAAATTCAAAAGGAAGGAGAAAGTTGACAATTGATGGTAGTAAAAAATTAGATGAGAAATTTACCTATCCCCAGAAAGCAGATTCAAAATCTACATGCGATGATGCTACTAAAAAGGAAGATCGCTCTTTTACGGTTACAATAACATCCACATCAATGACCATCAAACAGGAATATTTGAATTGGGATTATTACACCTTCAAATCTCCTGGAACAAATTATAAGATTCTATGTACGAACTGGAACTTCTCGATTGTAAAGTATGAATATGAAAAGGGAAAAGCAGATCCAGGTCCTCCTGTTCCCCAAGGTCTTGATCAGCTCAGTATGGACATAGATAATGATTGTGTGCAAAAATCTCAGAGAGTCCATGATTGCACTACCATTGCAACAATTACTTTCAAAGCTCCAACTTCAAAATCAGAAATCCAACAAGTATATTCAGTAACACAGACTAAAATCAGAACTACACATAATTAACCATTCATTCGCTGAGAAAAGTTAATTTAACTAATAAAAACTAATAAAGAGATAAACTATAATTCTTAAGTCTATTTTCCCTACATTATAGAACTTTTGATTTCTTGACTGAGGGATGGATTAATGATATTTTTTGATTGAATTTTAAATGACCGAAATTCCTGAAAAATTATTTTACAAATTAAATGAAGTATCTCGTTTGACAAATCTAGACCCAAAAGTAATTGATTACTGGGAAGAAGAATTTCCGCTTCTCAATGCAGGCAGAAACAGAAAGGGGGAGAAAATATTTAGGCCAAAGGATATTAAAATAATATTAAGAATTAAAGAATTATTAATGAAAGAAGGCTTCACTCTTGCTGGGGCAAAAAGGAAAATTGAAGAAGAATTTGGTTCAAAATCAAAAACAACAACCCATCCTGATTTACTTAGAAAAGCTCTTTATAAAATCAAACAGGAGCTAGAAGAGATATTGACAATTATAGAGAGAAATGATACCAAATAGTATAGGTAGGACGGGACGTGGCGCAGCCTGGTAGCGCACACGCTTGGGGTGCGTGGGGTCGGCGGTTCAAATCCGCTCGTCCCGACCATTCTCCTTTTTAAAAAGAATATTGCTTTTTATCTCATTTTTTTATAAACTGTTTCTTTCTCTTAATAGTTTAAGAAAATGACTCTTATATTGATTACTAATGATGACGGCTTTTTATCCAAAGGTATAAAGGCGCTTGAAGAAAAAATAAAAGAGATAGGAGATGTTTTTATAGTTGCACCTGATAGAGAAAGAAGTGCAATCTCCTATGCATTAACACTTCATCGTCCGATAAAAGCTGAAAGAATAAAAGAAAATCTTTATGCAATTGATGGAACACCTATTGATTGTATTAATCTCGCTTTAGGAAAACTATTGCCCAAAAAACCTGATTTAATAATTTCAGGAATAAACAAAGGACCTAATCTCGGCGAGGATACCACTTATTCAGGCACTGTCTCTGGTGCAGTACAGGGAACATTATTCGATATACCTTCATTTGCAATCTCTGTTCTGCCTGATGAAAAGGGCAATTATCACTACCAGTTGGGAGCACAGATCGCTCTTAGACTCGCTAAATGGATTCTAGACAATAAACTTCCAGAGGAAACAACTTTAAATGTAAATGTTCCTCCACCTCCAATTAAGGGTTTTAAATTGACAAAATTGGGAAAAAGGAAATATCAGCCTGACATCATAGAAAAGATCAATCCAAGAGGTGAAAAATATTACTGGATTGGAGATGGAAAACCCCTATGTCTTGGAGATGAGAATACTGATATAAGAGCGGTAGAATGCGGATTCATATCAATTACTCCTTTAAAGCTTGACTTAACAGATTACAAAGCCCTTGAATATTTAAAATCAAAATTCAATCTACTTGTTGATGAAATATGAAATTTCTGAGAAAACTTTATGAATGGGTTCTACATTGGGCTGAAACTCCTTATGGACCCTTGGCTTTATTTCTTCTTGCTTTTGCAGAATCCTCTTTCTTTCCCATTCCTCCTGATGTCCTTTTAATCGCTCTTGTCCTCGGTTCAATAACAAGAGCCTTCCGTTTCGCACTTATCTGTTCCCTTGGCTCAATTCTTGGTGGAATGTTCGGATACTTTATTGGCTATAAACTTTGGTGGACATCACCAGGAATTTACTCAGATATTGCCCATTTCTTTTTTAATTATATTCCTGGTTTTACGGAAAAAGTTTTTTTAGCAATTAAATCAAAATATGATGCATGGAATTTCTGGATCGTGTTCAGTGCAGGATTTACTATTATTCCCTATAAAGTCATTACGATAAGTGCAGGAGCCTTTAACATAAATTTTTTCCTTTTTTTAATAGCTTCAACAATTAGTAGGACAGCGCGCTTCTTCCTTGTAGCAGGACTTTTTCGCATATTTGGGATTAAAATCAAAAACCTTATTGACAGGTATTTTGAACTTCTTGCTCTTTTATTTTTAGCTTTATTAATTGGTGGATTTATAATTATAAGATTAATATTCAAGTAACTTTCTGCTATAATTATAAAAAAACGGGGCGTAGCGCAGCTTGGTTAGCGCGCTTGCTTCGGGAGCAAGAGGTCAGGGGTTCGAATCCCCTCGCCCCGATATAGTCAACTACTCCCCTTTGCGTTGCCTTTGGTTTTATAAGCCTATTATTTCTTACTGATATCTTACGCTTTCTACTTTAATGACAGGTCTTAATATGTATTTCTCGCTCTTTCCAGCCCTTATAACCTTAATGGACTTTTCAGCATCGAAATCAAGAATAATCTGAACAGTACCCTTTTCTTTAATTTCAAAAACCACGGGAATTTTAATTTCACTGCTTGGAATTTGTAGTTCGTACTCTCCATCTTCAAAAACTATTCTCCCTGAAATTACTGCCATTCTGATCTGATTATAAAGGCCAGGCTCCATTTCTGCTTCAAGAATTGGCTGGGGATTGTTTTTTAAAGCAAGTAAATCAAATTCTTTTTCTTCTTCTGAAAGGACAATAAAATTTGATGGAGAGGCCTGATGAACCCTTATCTTGTTAATTGTGACGAAAATATTTAATGCATTATCAACTGGCTTATCTTTTAATATTAGTTGAAGAAAGCCTTGGGTGGTGGAACTTGAAACTTTATTAGAGACACTTTCAGATAGAGGTGTTTCTGGTGCAGTCGGCGTTTTTGAGCATTGAGAAAGAAATAATAACATTAGAAAGGCTGATAAAATTATTATAACGTTTCTTAATTTTTTCATTTTCCCCTCTCTAATTGAAATATAATTAAATAAATCTATTCTGTCAACCTCTATCAAATTTTTTATGCTTTTTCATCCGGAAAAAACCTAGACAGTACCTCTTTAGAAGGAGGTTTAGTAAAACGGGAAATTACCACCAAAGTGATAAGAGAAACTGCAAGTGCAGGATATATTATTGGTATACCAAAGGGATCTCCGTTCGGGTCACCCATTGGAACCATAATCTGCGGCCATATATATCCTGCTAATTTTAATGAAACTGTAATAACTGTTCCAGAAATAATGGAGACCATACCAGCAATTTTTGTCACCTTTTTCCAGGCGAGAGCAGCTATTAAAGCAGGAGTTATTGCAACTCCATAAACTGTGTAAGCAAAATATGCGCTTTCAAGCACTGATCTCATTTTCCACGCCATTAAAAATGCAAAGCATCCGAGCATAATAATTAAAACCCTCTGCAATATAACCATTCCTTTTTCAGAAACATTTTCTTTATCTGATTTCTTTCTAATAAATCTCAAATATATATCATGAATAAGGGTAGTAGTGGGAGATAATAGATAATTCATACCAGTTGAGATAACCACTACAGTGGCAGCACCAAGCAATAAAACTCCCACTGGAAGAGGTATCATCCTCTTGGCAGCCTGAATAATAACTGCAGCATGATCAATTCCTCCAGATTGTAATTCCTTCCAGAAATAAGAGGAAGCAAAAACAGCAATCACTATTGCAACTGTTTCTATTATGATTGTCCCTACCACCCAGAATCCAGCAGCCTTACGAGCTTCTTTTGGATTTCTTGCACTGTAAAATTTTTGATACAGACTCTGCACTCCTAAAAGAAGAAGCATACCCGATAAACCAATTGCGGGAATTTTAAGATATGGATTACCACCGAATTCAGGACTTATTACTTGGAAGTGAGAATCAGGTAAAATCGCTCTAATTTTATCCCAACCTCCACTTGCTAAAATTACAAGTGGAGTAGAGAGAATCATTGAACTTAAAATAATTATTCCATTTGGGAGGTCTGTGTTTGCAACTGCAATCATTCCACCAATTGCAGTGAAAATAGTAACAAATAGAAATGCCATGAACATTCCCTGTTCATTCGAAATTGCGCCGTCAGAAATTGCATTCAGAATGTACCCTCCGGCTTTAAATTGATAACTCACAATAACAGTGAAACTTATGAGAATAGCAATTGCACCAACTATTCTTGCAATACTTCCATATCTCACCTCTAAAATATCTCCAACTGTATATTGTCCAAATGTTCTAATTTTTGAAGCAAGAAAATAAATAACTATAATTCCTATCCATGCACCTGCTGGCTGCCAGAGAGCACTCCAACCTGCTTTTGCTGCAAATTCTGCACCTGCAATAAAAGTACCACTTCCTATCCATGTACAGATTAGGGTAAAAACCATCTTACCCCATGGTATCTGCCTGCTTGCTACCATCATATCATCCCGGGTCTTTACCTTTCTTGAGAGCCAGAAATTCATAACAGTTAATCCAATAAGATAAAGAAAAATAATTACAATATAAGCATTCATTTTAAACTCCTTTTCGTTATTTTTTTAAAATCACAAATTCCCTTCATCTTGCTAAATTTTCTTCCATAAATTCTACACTATTGAAATTATATTCACAAGTTTTAGATTTTTTAATAGCGAAATTTGAATAAAATTTTGAAAAAAAGAGTATATTAATATAGAATCAGAAATGAACTCAATGAAAGAAAACAATTTCATTGATGAAAAAGAAATAATTAAACAAATAAAGAATGGAAAAAAAGAAGCTTATCATGAACTCGTTAACAAGTATATGAGAAAAGCTTATTATTATGCATTGGGTTTTGTCCATAATGAACAGGACGCCCTTGATATTTCACAGGAGGCTTTTATTAGAGCTTATCGCAAAATAAAAAATTTTGACCCTGATAAAAAATTCCTTCCCTGGTTTTTTCAGATAATCCGAAATTTATGCATTGACTGGATAAAAAAAAGAAAAAAATCTTCTGAAATCCCTCTAAATGGCGTGAGGATATTAGAATCACCAGATAAGGATAGAGAGATGAAAGAAATTTTGTGGAAAAGTATTGATGAATTACCGATTGAACAGAAAGAAATAATAATTCTTCGTTATTTCCAGGGATTTTCCTATCAAGAAATCTCCCAGATTTTAAATAAGCCAATCGGGAGTATAATGTCTTCTTTATATTATGCAAAAAAGAAATTGAAGAAAAAGATAGAGAAGTATTTAAAATGAGACATCAAAAAATAAAAGAACTAATTTCTCTTTATTTGGAAGGAGAACTGGATAATAGAGAAAAAGAAATTGTTGAACAGCACATTAAAGAATGCGAAGAATGCAGAAAAGAATTTGAAGAATTAAATAAATTAGAGGAGGTATTGAAAAAAATGGAATTTAAAAAACCTTCTGATGAAATCTGGAAAACATATTGGTCTTCTATTTATAACAGACTTGAAAGGAAAATTGGATGGATTCTATTTTCAATTGGAGCAATAATCTTGCTTTTCTGGGGAGCATATAAATTAATTGAGGAATTAATTAAAGACCCAACTATTCCTTTGATTCTTAAAATAGGAATCCTTGCATTTTTTGCAGGTGCAATAATTCTCCTAGTCTCTATACTCAGGGAACAACTTTTTATGAGAAAAAGAGAAAGATATAAGGAGGTGGAAAAATGATATTAGTTAATACTGAGAATGTTCCTGGAAAAGAAATTAAAAAAGTTTTAGGATTGGTGAAAGGAAACACAATTAGAGCTCGTCATATAGGTAAGGATATTATGGCATTCTTTAGAAATATAACAGGCGGGGAAATCCGTGACTACACAAAAATGATGGCTGAAGCAAGGGAGCAGGCTTTAGATAGAATGATAGAGGAAGCAGAAAAATTGGGGGCTAATGCAATAATAAACATAAGATTTTCAACATCTTATATAATGCAGAGCGCTGCTGAAATTCTAGTTTATGGCACAGCAGTAATTGTTGAGTGAAATTTTTTAGGAGGAAAAAAATGAGCAAGAAATTAATTCTAATCATAATAATAATGATATTAATTTTACTTTTTCTCGTGACCACAATATTACCCAAGGTAAAAATCTCAGAAAAAGGGAAATTATTAATTTATTTTATGGGAGAGGAAGCAGGTTTTGAGGAATATGAATGGATTGAAGGCCTGCATAAATTTGTTCTTTCAGCTAAAGGAGAAATGAATAAGCCAATAAGTCTTATAACCGATGAAATGACAATCGAAGTGGATAAGGAATTTAAACCCATAAGATTTTATTTTAAGGGAAAAGTAAATGGAGTAAGTCAGGAGATAGAAACTACAGTTTTTAAGGAAGAGGTGAAAAATAAAATTAAAGTGGGTTTACAGGAAAGAGAATTTACAGCCAGAATTTCAAAAAATGCATTATTTTTGCCAAATGGAATTTTCTCTCCTTATGTGGTGGTCTGTAAAAAAGCAATAAGTTCAATAAAGGCAAAACAAACACTTCCAGCTTATATTGTTCCCCAAATGGAAGTTGATATAATAATAGAGCCTGATAAGGAAAAGAAAAATTCTTTCCATCTTAATTTAGCTGGAGTGAAAATAGAAATTCTTACTGATGGAAATGGAAAATTACATTCCCTTTTAATCCCGTCTCAAAGCATAGAGGTATATGAAGAATCCTATAAAAAGGAAGAAAAAACAAAAGAGATAAAAGGAATAGAATATGCATTACTAATCGGCGGGAAAAAATTGGGCAAAGGATATTACAACATTGAAGAAAAAGAGGGAAATATATTAATTAAAGGGGAAACTCAGCAGGTTCTTGGTCCAATCAGTTTTAATTTCTTCTTTGAAGAGAATTTATCTCCAGATTGGAATCTGAAAAATGCTGTTTTAAAGGGAAAATTAAATGATGAAGATGTGGAGCTAAGAGCAAAAGTTGAGAATGGAAAAATAAAAACATATTTTAAACAAGGAGATAAAAGCCTTGAGAAAAATTTTGTTTACTCAGATGATATTATTTTTTCCACTCAGAACTATCTTGCAGATTATTTAATTTTAATCAAAAAATTATCTAATCAGGCGAAGAAAAAATTTTATATCCTTACAAAGCCCTGGGGAAGCTTTTATCTTGATGAGGCTGTTTTAATTCCTATATTAATTGAAAAGACAGGAGAAGAAATCCTGGAGTGGAAGAGTAAAGAAATTAAGGCAAAAAGATATTTCATAGACTTAGCAGGAACTACAGGTGGATATATTTGGGCTCAAAAGAATAAAATAATAAAAATTTCCTTTCCTTTTCAGGCTACTGATATTTATTATTCAGAATTTAAGAATTTAAAAACAAAAGAAATAAAATCTCCTGAAATTAAATCAGAAAAATATATCTCTGAAGAAGTAGTTTTTCATTCAGGAAAAATAAAACTGGCAGGGACTCTAACTATCCCTAAGGATAATAGGAAAAAGCATCCTGGGGTAATTTTGATTTCAGGCTCTGGGCCACAGGATAGAAACGAGGATACAGTAGGTCCTGGAGGCTTGAAATTTGGAATTTTTAAACAAATTGCCCATGTACTAAGTGAAAATGGAATTGCTGTCCTGAGATATGATGATAGAGGAGTTGGAAAAAGTGAAGGAAAATTTAAAGGGTCTACCCAGGAAGATTTTGTTCAGGATGTAAAATCCGCAATAGAATTTTTAAGGAATAGGAAAGATATTTTAAAAAATAAAATTGCTCTGATTGGACATTCTGAAGGGGCTATAATTGCATTGAGAATTGCAAAAGAGAATCCTAATCTGGTAAAGGCAATAGTTCTTCTTGCAGGAACAGCAAAAACTGGAGATGAAGTTTTAATGGAACAATTTACTTATACTCTTAAGTGTCTTGAACTTTCAGAAAAGGAGAAAGTAAAATTTCTAAAAAATTATGAAAATTTTCTTAAATTTTTAAAAGGTAAGCCGGTTGATAAGACATTTGAAGAAAAAATTATGCCTTTGATTAGGCCTCAAATTAAATGGCTAAAATCATTTGTAAATTATGATCCATTAGCTGAACTCGATAAAATAAAAGCTAAAATTTTAATAATCAACGGAGGAAAGGACAAACAGGTCTTTCCTCATCATGCCAGAATGCTTTACAGTAAATTGAAAGAATTAAATAAAGATGTCACCTTAAAAATTTTCCCTGATTTAAATCATTTGTTAATTCCCTCAAAAACTGGCAATTATTCTGAATATTCTCGTCAGATGATGGAAGAAAAAAGAATTAGTCCAGAATTATTAAAATTCCTTCTCGATTGGCTAAAGAGAGTATTTTTTGCTGGGGGTACGATTTAAGATTAATTTAAATCGTTAAAATTCTTTTTAAAAATTTATTTTTTTGGTGGAATTATTTTTTCAGGTTCTGGATATTCTTTTCCCTTTAGGTCAACCTTAATTGTCTTGATCTTAGGAGGATTTAAAGGTCTATCCCTATTATCTCTTGGTAGAGAAGCAATTTTATGAGCTACTTCCATGCCTTTAATTACTTTCCCAAAGGCGCAGTATCTTCCATTAAGAAACTCTACATTTGCAAGGGTAATAAAAAATTGGCTTCCTGCGCTATCTGGATTTGATGTTCTTGCCATTCCAACAATTCCTTCTTTAAAAGAAATATCATTGAATTCGCCTTTAATGCTATAGCCTGGTCCACCCATGCCTGTTCCCAGAGGGTCACCACCCTGAATAACAAACCCTGGAACAATTCTATGGAAAGTTAGGCCATCATAAAATCCTTTTTTAGCAAGATAGATGAAATTGTTAACAGTATTTGGAGCTTTTTTAGGAAAAAGCTCAATTACTATTTCTGAGCCATCTTCCATTACTATTGTTGCAATTGGATTCTTTGTTTTTGCTTTACCAACGCTCAAGAATATTGAAAGAGAAATAAGAAAAATAAGTAGAATTTTAAAAAATCTCATTTTACCTCCTATAAACACAAAAAAATTTGATAAATCTTCTAAAATTTAATTAATTAGTATACAAGTTTCCTCTTCTGATTGCAACAAAAATGAATAAATTATTTAAATGATAAGCTCGACCATTTAGGTGCTTGCCAGATTCGAATGTAATCAATCTCAACTTTATTATTTGAACCGAGTTCTGCGAGACAGAGTTGACGGATTGTTCCTTTCCAGTACGGGTGTTGTCCTACATTTATATAATATGTATGCCACTCCCCATCTGCAATGACATCAATTGAAATACTGTTTTCTTCAGGGAATTTGAAGATCTCGTTAGAGAGCCGATTCCAGTAAAGGCGAATTTTATCAAGCATTGAACTTTCAAACCGAATTCGAATTTCAATCCAATCATAGTAATTGGCAAATAATTGAAATTGAGGACTAATAATATATGAACCTTTGCCTTGAGAGCTCCTTGCTATTAATCTCCATACTCCATTAATTACTCCAAATGTGTCATCAAGGGAATTTCTTTTGTTTTTATAATCCCAGCCAACAGCCCAACCTTCTCTATCATTTGGCTTATTGAATTCCCATCTAAGAATTCCAAATTCATTTGGTTCTCTGTATCTTTTCGTGAGTCTTCTAAGTCTTTGCCCAGAGGGGTAGCGAACTTTTTTATACACAAATTTACGGATATTATAGAGAGTATCAAGAATAAGGTAAGAAACACCATGGTGAACAGAATATGGTGGCACAGTAAAACGGGAAATTATACCAACATAATTAGTATCAAATGCATAATCGTCTGTTTTTCCCTGTTCTCCAACTCGAAAGGCAGTATGATACATCATATCCTGAGAAAAAACTCCTACACCAAATTGATATTCATCTGTCCATGCAGCCCAGTATTCAGTTGCCTGGTAATAGATATTCTTAGAAGGGGGTTTTAACACCGTGAGCCTGTCCCATGTAAATGGATACTCGCCTCCATAAAACCAGAGATTACTTAACTCAGTAATTACATAAACTGCAAGAAGTTCCTGATCCATCCAGCGAGAGTGATCCTCTCCTCCATTGGTGAATCTGGATTCAATTCGAACAGCTCTTCCCTCTAAATTAATCCATGTTTCAATTATGGAATCTGTTAATTCATTGTTACTTCCCCAGTTCAGAGGAATACATTTCGTATATATTAAATTCGCTTCTTTCTTAAAATCAATAACTGGAGACCCATTGTCAAAACAATCGCCACCCTGGACAGGATTCCATGGCCAGTTTAAAAAACCTGGGCAAGCATTGTAAATAAAAGGAGGTCCGAAACAGGAACGTTGGACCAAACGACCTGCATCAAAACGATTAATATAATTTTTCTCGGGATTTGAACTTTCAGCTAAATAATCAATTGCTCCCCCACGACTCAAATCCACCCCAACTCGAATTATTCCATTGTCTAAATATAAATGATTTTCTTCGTTTTGTGCTGATAGGAGAGAATTTAATATCAAGAAGAATATTAAAATTAAAAATACTTTTTTCATGAGAACTAATTTTTTCATTATCGAAAGACTTTATTTTTATTAAATTAAAGGAGTTCTAAAGTCAATAAATAGGATTCCTCATAGCTGGTTAACTAATTCTCCTTTTGCGATCATGATGACTTTTCCGCCTACAGATACATTTATTTTAGTTTCTTTTTCCTCTGCCCTTAAAAAGAGCAAAGAAGGTCTTCCTATTTCATAGCCTTGTTCTACCCGAATATCAATTCTATCGTTATCAAAGTAACGGTATTTCACCAGATATCCGGCTAAACAGCCATTTGCACTTCCTGTGGCTGGGTCCTCTGGCACACCATAGTAGTCAGCAAAAACTCTTACATTTAAATCATTTTCTCTCTTATAAGTTTCTGGAGAAAAAACGAGAATTGCTTTAGCATCAGTATTTTCAATCAATTCGAAATATGCTTCCTTCTTTATTTGAGCTTTTTTAAGAACATCCAAAGTCTTCAATGGAACTATAATAAAAGGCAGTCCTGTTGAAACCTCCTGCACAGGAAATCTATCGTCGATTTCTCTTTTACTGATGTTTAAAACTTCAGAAATTTGCTCTCTATCGAAAATCTTACCAAATACTGGAGCTTTTTGCTTCATCCATAAAATTTCTGCCTTTCCCTCCTTATAATTAACTGTAACGGGAATTTGCCCTATTCCAAGATTCAGGATTACTTTACTGACCGGTTCTCCAATAATTTCCCTTTGTATCACATAGGCAGTCCCTAAGGTTGGATGACCAGCAAATGGAATTTCCTTTTCAGGAGTAAAAATTCGGACATCATATCCTCCATTTCTTCTCTCCTCAGACAGAATAAAAGTTGTCTCTGAATAGTTCATTTCCTTTGCAAGACATTGCATCTCTTCATCTGACAGCTTTCCTGCGTTTCTGAAAACTGCAAGCTGATTGCCTTCATATTTCTCTTCTGCAAATACATCAACTATGTAAAAAGTAAGTTTACTCATTTCGGTTTCCTCCGTTACAATATATCAAAATTACTTAATTCTAAAATATCTTGGAACTCGTTTGCAGTAATCTTGATATTTCTTCCCATAAATCTTCTGCAAAAATTCCTCTTCAGTTAAAACCATTAAATGGGCAATAATTCCATAAGTTATTAACCAAAGCAAAGAATATAGTGAAGGATATGACAATGCAAAACCCATTAAGAAAAGAGTATAACCTATAATCTGGGGGTTTCTCGTGAATTTATATAAACCATTTGTTTTTAGTTCGTTTACCTTTAAGCCCATTGTCCTAAAATAACCAAGAGAAGCCATAGAAATAAAAACAATTATTAACCCCGAAATAATAAAAAATAAAGAAATATAATAAATTAAAGGATTCTTTGATAACGAAGGCAACTCTGGCCATTTTTCCGGAATAAAAAAGTATATAGAATTCGCATGAAGACCAAAAACAGCAATTTCTAAAAGGAGCGAGATAAAAGAGACTTTGTCCTTTCGCAAATAATCATGTCGAACAATAATTCTGAACACAATAAAGGAAAATAAGAGTAAAAATAGACTTGCTACTAAAAACCCTACATTCATATTTAAGGTTTTAAATATAATTTTTCTATTGTTGTTACTTTATTGTTATCAAATTTAACAATATCCAAGGAATTGATATTTCCTTTTATTTCAAAATCTTTTTCATTCCATTCCTCTGCCATTCTTTTGCATTCCAATCTGTCAGTTGAATTTCCTATGCCTATGTGGGGTATAAAATCTATGTCAAACCTCAAATAATCAAATAATTTTCCACTGTAAAGCTTGTCGTGTAATTTTACGATATCACTGTAGCCTTCATCTGGCACAAGAAATAAATGATAATAATCATTGAAAGCATCTTTATTTATAGTGGCGCATCTTATCACGAATTTTATTTGTTTGCTACCAATGGCTCTTTTTTTATTTCAGAAATAAATTCATTTTCTCCAATATCAAATATTGGAAAAACAATTGTAAAATGAGGCTCAACAACTCCGTAATATAGTTCATCGTTTTCTTTTCTATAATTCTGAATTGCTTCGTAATCATGCTTTGATATTTCAGGAAATGCTAAAACCAATAAAGCCATTAAAGTATTCTAATAGATTTCTATTAAAAAATCCATTTTTAAGAATAAAATTTAGATGAGATGATAAGATATAGGAAATCTCTTCCCTTAATATACCGAAGGATTATTATATTCAATATCAATGATTTCAACCTTATCATAACAAAAATCTCCAGTGCTTAATTTCCAAATTACATTAACTTTGCTTGGAACCACAATACCATTAAACATTTTGTATTCTATAATTGGTATTTCCCAGTCATCAAGCACAAACTTGCCATTTACTTCTCTATATCGTTTAGCTTTAATCTTTACTATCTTACCCTTCTCATTAAAGTAGAAAATAGCTGAAGCAGAAACACCTTTATAACTTATCGTTGCTTTTGCAGAATTGCTATCAACAGCCTCCCATTTGATATAAGGACTCAAAAATGCTGATGGAAACCAGACGCATTCACCAAGAAATCTCAGAATTTCTCCCTGGTCAACTTCATCCCCTTTTGCATCAACAGCTTTGAAAAGTCCAAGAAGTTTTACAACTAAATTGCCTTTACCATCAATAAATTCATCTTTTGCCCATATTGATAGGAATGGAAGAAAATTTACCTTTCCTATCCAGATAAACTCAACAGAATCAACATTATAATATTGCTCTGCCTTTATTGGCATCCATTTTTGATTCTCCTTTAATCGAAAATATCCTCCTTGTTTTAATCTGACAGTTCTAATTTTTTCCTTCCCTATAATTTGAGTATATCTCATGAACTTCTGAAGAGGTTCAGGTAGAACTTTTATATCTTCTTCACTGACGATTTCAGATTTTCTTTCTTTGTAGTTTTCAAAAAGTTCCTTCACTTCGCTTTTTGTCTTTTTGTTAAATGTAATATTTCCAATAATAATTGTTAGAGTTACCAGAACAATAAGCACTCCTAAAATAATTAAGATAATTTTTATCATTTTTACCTCCTATACCAAGGCCTTTTTAGTCTTTTTGGGGAATCCGCACAGGATAAAATAGGACTTTATATCTTACTGTTATCTCCAAAAAGTAGGATGATTTATAGACTCCTTTATTCATGTCCTATATTAAATTTTTTTGCCAATTGATAAGCATCGACTACTTGCCATATCCAAAATACTATTCCATAAAAAGCAAAAATATCATGAAGCAATCTCGGCAATGTATAAACAAAAAAAGTTGAATCAGTTACACTTGAGATCGCAAGGACACTTAGCCAGATTACATTAAGATTTCCCACAATAATCACAGCTATAAGAATTAATATGCCCCTTTCTGTTTTTCTGATATAAATTTGTCCTGATCCGGGAATTAATAAAGAGAACACACCTGCAATAAATGCATTTCTTCTCATTAAAGCATATACCTCCTTTTTATATTCTCAATTTCTTGAACTTTATAACTTTATACATATAAAACTTTTAATTCCTTCGAAAAATATTTTTCTTTCCTCTAAAATTTTGAATCCAGCCTTTTCCATTCCATTTACAAAATCAGACCATTCAAACCTTGCTTCTTTTGGATGAGTAAATCCAAGGCGATTAAAGAAATTAACAAATGATCCGCTTAATTCTTCAATTAATAAAACACCGCCTTTCTTAAGCACTCTTGAGACTTCATACAATGATCTTTTCCACTCTGGAACATGGTGTAATACTCCTATTACAAATACCCCATCAAAAGTACTAGGTGGTAATGGAATTTTTGTTATATCCCCTACAAAAAAATTTACTTCTCTTAGATTAAGTTTTTTTGCAAGTTTTATTTGTTCAGGCATAAAATCAAATGCATAGAGTTTGGATGGCTTAAATTCTTCCAATATAATTTTAGAACTGTATCCGGAACCACATCCGGCATCTAAAATTACCTTACCCGTTAAATCAATATTATATTTTTTTAAGTATTTTTTAAATATTTTAAAATCAATATTTTTTTGAAAAAATCTTCTAATAGGACTATTCATAACTAGAAATTCAATTTTATTAAGTTTCATGATGACTACTCTATCATTCCCTTAGACTATTCTGTAGCTCACAATATGCGCAAGAACATCTATCCTTTTCCCTTCTATCAGAAGAGTGTAAAATTGCCTTTGCAGGGCATTGCTTATAACAGGCAGAACAATTTATACATTTCTTTGTATCAAGAACTTTTGCTTTATTATTTTCGATTATGAAAACCCCTCCCGGGCAGACTTGAAAACATAATTCACATCCAGTGCAAAATTCTTCATTTATTTTTATATTAGGAGGCTTTACTCCCTTATAAATTGACTTCAAATTATATTTTACAAGCGGTGACCAGCCCTCAAATTCATTTATCAAATAAAAAATGCCAATCCCAATAGTAATAGTTATTCCTATTGACCAAGTAAAATTAAATAAATGAAAAAGGAGAAAAAAGCTTATTATAATTCCAGCAGTACAAAGGGAGTATAAAAGCGCCCATAAGGGGATTTTTTTAATTGGTCTGTATGGATAAATAATAGCATGAATCAGAGCAATAAAATATATTATTGGGAGGATAAGTAGATATTTTGATAAATCGATAAAAAGATAGATAAAAGCAAGTATATTAGCAAGAATAATTGGACTGCTTATTGCCATTTCAATTCTTTGTCGAAAATCAAATCTTACTTTCCTTAATTCAGATTCTTTTTTATTTTTATTGAGAAAATCCTTAATATATTCAATATAAACTGGACCAAATATAGGCGAAAATCCTGTTTTCTGTCTTATTAATTGTATATTTACACCTGGTGCACATAACTGAGGCAAAATAATTTTTTTATGAGAAATATATTTTGATAAATTGGTCAATTCAATTGCATGTATAATATTTTTTTCTGAAAAATGCCCGCTCAGGGATGAACACCACACATTAATACCACGACTGTCACATACTAAAAACCAACAATTTAATTCTTGAAGAGCTTTAGCAACTCGTCTCACAGTGAGTTCATAGTTTCCAGTAATTATTACAGGAGAATTTCTATTAGGATTATTAACCTTATATAAAGCAATAGGTTCTGGTAATGGAAATAAACGAAAAATAGTTTCTAATATTGTCCGAAACGGGTGAGGTCTCAAATATTTTTTTGGAAGTTGCTTTATTTCTGTAATAAAGTCGAAATCTTGTTCTGGCTTTAAAAAATTATCCAAAATAATAAAGAGAATTGAAATTAGGACGGTTAATATTAATTGGCTTTCAGAAATGAAAAAACGTTGATATGAATTAATTAAATTGTTCATTAATATAAGAAAAATAAAATATAAAATTAACAACTTAACAAATTGAATCTTTCTACGAAGATGACCTGTTGCTGTTATAAAATCAATTAAAAAATATCCGATAAGACCAACAATTAAAGAATATGAAATAAAAATTGGAAAATGATATGTATAAAAGAATCCTTTGATAATAGAATGGATAATTTGAGCTATAAAGATTATAAGAGAAATAAGAAATGGAACTCCAATTTTAACTTTTGTTAAAGTTTTCATTTATTAGTTTTCAATGATTTATTCTAACCCCAATTTTGCTTCTTTTCTACTTTTTTAAATCTGCGATAATCCAATTTATACCATATATGTCAAATCTTCAACTTCTTTTTTCATTAAATTTTTATTCTTTATAGGTCTCGCTTATTCTCAAAAACTCTCTTTCGCATTTTAGAAAAGCATCCACAATATCTGGATCAAAATGCTTACCACAATCGGCTTTAATTCTTTTAATTGCTTCCTCATGCGATAGTTCTTTTTTGTAAGGTCTTTTTGATCGAATTGCATCATAAGCATCGCATAAAGCAAAGATTCTTGCCTCTAATGGAATTTTTTCCCTTTTTAATCCTTCTGGATATCCTTGACCATTATATTTTTCATGATGGTAGGCACAAATATTTCTTCCAATAATGAAAAATGATTGTTTAAGTTTAAATGTATCGATGGCGTGTTGAAGTACCTTTTTTCCTATCGTTACATGTTTCTTCATTTCTTCAAATTCTTCCCTTGTTAATTTTCCTTCTTTTAATAAAATAGCATCAGGTATTCCCACTTTTCCTATATCATGCAATGGACTTGCTTCATAAAGATCCTCAATAAATTCATCGGTAATAATTTTTCGATACTTTTTATTCTTCCGCAATTGATTTGCTAACACTACACAATAGTTCCTTGTTCTTTCTAAATGTCGCCCTGTCTCTGGGTCTCTTCCTTCAGTAAGTTCTGCGAGAGAAGATATTATTGCTCGTTGTGCTCCAATTAGCTCTTTGAATCTCGAAATGTTTATATAGCTAATAACCATTATTAAGCAAAGAAATAGAATAAGAATTATCACTGATATAAATATTAGTTTATGTAAAGCTATTTTTAATGAGAATCGACTATGAAATATAGCAATTACAAGTTTCTTTCCAGGAAGAAATTCTACTGTGGAATAATGAATAGTCTCTACATCTGAAATATTTAATTTCCCAGAAGAGCCCCTAAACTTATATTTTGATTTAACAAAATTAATCGATCCATCTGAGTTTAAGGATATTAAATTTCCTTCTTCTGTCTGAATAAACATATTTTTAGGGAGAAGTTCTAAAACTCGTGAGAAATACATATTCAAAATTAAAATCCCTTTCTTTTCTCCATTAGAATTAAATAATGGAGTAGCTAATCTCACTACCGGAGTATAAGGTATTTCTATTTTCCCGTGCTCAATATTTAAATCTATTGGAGAGACATATATTTGATTTTTTCTTAGTTTGATAGTTTCTTGGAAATAATATCGATGTTTCTTATTCTGTAACTCAGAATCAGGAACAATTTCTGTGGTTCCATCTCGTTTGTTATTTATTCTAATTACTTCATTTCCTGAATAATCAATTATTCTAATTTGATAATAGTATTTACAATTTTTTGCAAAAAAATAAAATATTTCTTTAACTTTATTTTTATAATAAGTCGATTTAAAATTGCTATTCACAAAATTTTGGGTGGCAGGAAAATCTCTGAGGAAAATTAGATCATGTTCAGAATCAGAAAAGAAGACTTTAATAATCTCTTTAGCAGAAAGTAATTGAAAAATAGCATTTCCATGTATCCACTTTGATTCTCTTTTATATATCTGATTTCCGCCAAGATAAATAACTAAAATAAATAGAATAAAAAGAACTATAGTAATTGATAGAAATGTTTTATTTTGCTTTATAAGTTTTTTAATTGCAATTTTACCCATTTTTTAATTTTTAATTTATTACTTTTTATACCCCCTTTTCATTCTATTTAGAATAAATCAAAGATTTAAAAATCTAAAAAATCTAATTTTAAATAATTTTCAATATAATTTATTCTTCTTCGATTAATTTTCTTTTTTATACCAAACTTTTTAATTGCTATTTTGAAAACATCTTTAAAGGCCTTAATATATTCAGGATTATCTGCAACATCTTCAATTGTATCTCCCATATAATAAGATGGTATCCATGGATAATACATTATTCCGTCAAAATTATTACATTCAAGGGTCTTGAGACCAATTTCCCGAACCCAATCCGCTGTCGGTAGGCTCTCGCCCATAGCAGGATACTCATAAACAGCAATTAAAGGAATTATTTGTAAATCTGGATCGAAATCTTTCAGCTTTTCTGCAATAGCGTTTTCATTGGCTATATAATTTGGAAATTTTCTTAACTTTTTGGGGGTTATAGTAAATGCTGCTATATCAGTAATTCTTCCACCAAATGGGTCTTCCATAATAAAATTTTCCATGCATTCTAAATAACCAAAATTAACCATAATTTTTATATTAGAATCTACTGCCTTAACAATCTCATAAAACTGCCTGAATTCATCTAAAGTGATGTCCCATTTATTTTTATGGCAGGGCTCATCAATAATATAATATCCTAAAAAATCAGGATCACTTGCTATACCTGTGCCAGAGAATACCTTATTAATAATATTTTTCAATTTATCAAAATCGATTTTGTTTTCCTCAGTTTGAAATTTACTCCTTCCTTCTGCTCTTCCAATTAAAGTTAGTCCAATAGATTTGGCAGTTTCTAAAGCTAATTGCAGTTCCGAGGAAGAAAGGGGTCCTGGAAGTTGAACGGTTAAAGCATTTAAATTTTTTACTTTAATAAATTCAGATTGAGGAACAGCTGCAAAACCAATAGGTCTTTTGAGCTCAGTAGAATAATCGAATTTCATCTTGTATTCTTTACTATTAATAATTGTTAAAACAGAAAAAAGAATAATGCAAATAAAAATTAGTTTTCTCATTTTGACTTATATCCCTATAACATATTAATACTATTATTTCAATTTATGATAATTTTTGTATATTCCTCATGAATTTTTTCTGTCATTCAAATATAAAAATTTAAAAATTGTGGATCAATGTTCCTTTTGAATAAAGGAAAAGTTCCAAGAAAGAGCCAGAATATAGTTGAGAAAAACAAAAAATAGAATAATATTTCACCCTCATTTCAAAACCTATCAATCAATGGAGACTTGAAACAGATAAAGATTTAATTGAAGAAGTTTGGCGTTTTTTATAAAATACTTTCATTCAAATGTTAAAAGTTGGATTAACAGGTGGAATAGCAACAGGTAAAACCGTGGTTAGCAACATACTCAAGGAACTCGGCTGTTATGTTCTCGAAGCTGATAAATTGGCACATGAATTTTATAAACCAAAAACAAAAATCTGGGAGAAAATCGTGAATCATTTTGGAAAGGGAATTCTCAATCCAGATTTAACAATTAATAGAGCGAAATTAGCAAATATTGTATTTAACAATGATAAAGAAAGAAATTTTTTAAATAATCTAATCCATCCATTGGTCATTGAGGAGGAAAAAAAGATATTCAAAAAAATTGAAAAAGAAGGTAAATATCAAATTTTTATAACAGAAGCAGCATTGATAGTGGAGGCTGGTCTGGTTTCAAGTTTCGATAGGTTAATAGTGGTCTATTGTGATGAAGAGACTCAGTTAGAAAGATTAATTGAAAGAAATAATATCGAGAGGGAAAATGCAATTAGGCGAATAAAAAGTCAGTTTCCACTCAAGGAAAAACTTAAATATGCGGATTATATAATTGATACATCAGGCACTTTAAGAGAAACAGTTGAACAGACAGAAAGAGTTTTTCGCTTCTTATTACAAGATTATTATTTACTGAAAGGAGGTTCTAAGAATGAATAATAAAAATCTTTCCTCCAAAGAATTAATCGAGCTTTGTGAGGTATATGGAGCTCACAATTATCATCCATTGCCTGTGGTTATTTCAAAAGCTGAAGGAGTATGGGTCTGGGATGTTGAAGGCAAAAAATACATGGATATGCTCAGCTCTTACTCTGCAGTAAACCAAGGACATTGCCATCCCAAAATTATCAATGCCCTGAAAAAACAAGCTGATAGAGTTACTTTGACTTCAAGAGCTTTTCATAATGACCAGTTAGGCCCATTCCTTAAAAAAGTAACGGAATTCTGCAGAATGGAAATGGCATTACCAATGAACACTGGAGCAGAAGCTGTAGAAACAGCCTTAAAGACAGCAAGAAAATGGGGATATTTAAAAAAGGGTATTAAACCCGATAAGGCCGAAATTATTGTCTGCGAAAGAAATTTTCATGGAAGAACAATTACAATAATTTCTTTTTCAACAGAAAAACAGTATAGGGAAGGTTTTGGTCCATATACTCCTGGATTTAAAATTATTCCATATGGTGATATAAATGCATTAAAAAATGCTATTAATGAAAATACAGTTGCCTTTTTAGTGGAACCAATTCAGGGTGAAGGAGGAATTATAATTCCTCCAGAGGGTTACCTTAAAGAAGCAAAATTTATATGCAAGGAAAATAATATTTTATTCATTCTTGATGAAATTCAAACAGGTCTGGGAAGAACAGGAAAAAATTTTGCATTTGAATACGAAGATGCGAAACCTGATATATTAATTTTGGGAAAAGCTCTTGGGGGTGGTGTTGTTCCGATTTCAGTTGTTGTATCGAGTAAAGAAATATTAGGAGTTTTTAAACCAGGTGACCACGGCAGTACATTTGGTGGAAATCCATTAGCCTGTGCAGTTGCAATCGCCTCCTTAGAAGTTATTGAAGAGGAAAATTTAGCTCAGAGAGCGTTTAAAATGGGTGAATATTTCATGAAGAAATTGAAAGAAATAAATAGCCCTAAGATTAAAGAAATCAGAGGTAAAGGGCTCTTAATCGGCGTGGAAATAAAAGAAGAATACGGTAAAGCAAGAATATATTGTGAAAAACTAATGGAAACTGGATTGCTCTGTAAAGAAACTCATGAAACAGTCATCAGATTTGCTCCTCCGCTAATCATCAGAAAAGAGGAAATTGACTGGGCTCTGGAAAGAATTGTTGAGGTTCTCAGTTAGAGGATTTAAAAGCCTCAATTCTTGAAGGTATATATTTCTTAAATTTTAAAGCCATAATTAATGTTTCAAGTAAGGTGAGAAAATTCAATTTAGTCTTCCCTTTTCTTCTATCAATGAAAACAATTGGAACTTCATAAAAAGAAAAATTCATCAAATACGCCTTATATAAAATTTCAAGTACTATGGAAGGTCCCACAGAAATGAGATCATCAAGGTCAATCTTTTCAAGCACCTCTCTTTTGAAACACCTATATCCAGAAGAGACATCCTTTACAGGAACTTTAAATAACCTTCTTATGAAATTTCTAACAAGAAAGGTAATAAATCTCCTTATTAAACTTCTATTGAGATCTTTACCACCTTTTACAAATCTTGAACCAATAACAATATCATAATCTTTGCAAAACTTTACCAGAAGGGGAATATATTTTGGTTGATGAGAGAAATCCCCGTCCATTTCTATTATATAATCAGGATTCGATTTCAATGCTTCTTTAAAACCATCAATTCCTCCTGCACCTCTCCCCCTTCTTTTTTTACGAACCAGAAGATGTACTCTATTATCTTGCTGTGAAATTTCCCTTACGATTTCATGAGTTCCGTCAGGAGAATTATCATCTGCCACAATTATTTCTATATCGAAATCATCCAATTTTAGATTTAAGATTTCATCTATCAATTCTTTTATATTTTCCCTTTCATTATAGGTTGGAATCATAACTACTACTTTCTCTTTTTTACTATCCATTTTTCAAAAGTCCTTTTATTTCACTAAAAACTTCCTCTGGGGTTATTTCTTTCATGCATTTTAAATCTTCACAAGTCTTTTTATAACATGGGGAGCACTCCACACCTGCGAATAACTTCCTTCCTCTCGAGTAAAGCTCTATTTCTTGAGGACACGTGGGCCCAAAAAGGACTATCACTTTTTTCTTCAATGCAATTGCTAAATGCATTGCCAAAGAATCAGAAGTTACCACAAGGTCCATTAATGAAATAAAACCCGCAAATTCCAGAAGTGTGTTATCTGTGCCAGTATCATAAATCTCATAACTTGAATTTTTTATAATCCAGTTATTTATTTCCCTTTCTCTCTGTCCTCCCAGAAGAAAAATATTTACATCTAAATTCCCTTTCAGGAGTTCTATAAGGGACAAGAAGTTTTCTTTCGGCCATCTCTTTGTTTCAAATTTTGTTCCTGCACCAGTATTTAAACCAATGCATTTTTTAGAAGGTACTTTGTTATTTAAAAAGAAATTTTTTGCTTTTTGCTTATTTTCTTCTTTAAGTGTAAAAACATAATCGTCTCTTTCATATTTTATCTCACAAATTTCATATATAATTTCTTGATAGGTTTTTTTATTTCTATAAAATTTTAATTCATCATCCACCCCAAGTCGAAATGCGTACTTGCTTGCCTCATTGAATATGGTCAAATTCCCATGCTCATTCATCCCGAAACCGAATTTTTTTTCCGCATTAATTTCACTTGCCAGAGCTATGGATTTTGTCTCTTTATCAAGAGATATCAGGACATCATATTTTTCCACCAGGAACCTCGGAAGTTCCTCTATGCTATACGGTATTACTCTGTCTATGTATTTATTGTTTTTAAGAAGTTCCTCACTTTCTGGATCAACGACCCATGTAACATGGGAAGAAGGGTATTTTCTTTTTAACCCAGAAAGCAGGGTAGTGGTTCTCAGCACATCTCCCATTGCACCACATTTTATAATTAGTATCCTTGTCCCAAATTCTGTGAAATGCGGACAATTCTCACATGTTTTCTTAAATTTGCAGGGTTTATCTCCTCTAAAAAACCGACAATTATTTTTTATCTCCATTGTTGAAAAAAAATAATATAAACTAATAGAAAATAAGTCAAGAATAAAGACTCCATCAGAGAGCTCATCTTAAAACGATTTTTTTCATCTTGTTGCAGTTTTTAAATTTTGCTATATTTAATTAATCTAAAATGTATAATTTTGGAGAAGAATTAAAAAAAGAAAGGGAAGCCAGAAATATATCATTGGAAGAAATTTCTAAAGCAACTAAAATTCATATAAATTTTCTTAGAGCAATTGAGGAAAACAATTTTGAAGCATTGCCAGGTGAATTCTTTATTAAAAATTTTATAAAAGCTTATGCAAATTATCTTGGACTCGATGAGAGAGAGGTCTTAAACCGTTATTATCAGATCAGACCCAAGCTGAATTTTAAATCAGAGGGGGCCTTAAAACAAATAGAAAGAAAAAATATATATTTTTACCTAAAGATTGGGCTAATCTTTTTAATAGTCCTGTTCTTTGCGTACTTTATTATAAGATCTATCTTCTGAATTATTCAGAATATAATTTTTTTAACTCCTCCTTTAAGGCGGGTATAATTTTAAATAAATCATCAACAATTCCGTAGGTGGCAACTTTAAAAATAGGAGCATCCGGGTCTTTGTTCACTGCAACAATACATTTTGAAGAGGACATCCCTGCTAAATGCTGGATTGCACCTGAAATACCAAAAGCCATGTACAGATTTGGAGATACTGTTTTCCCTGTCTGTCCAACCTGATGCTGATGACCTATCCACCCTGCATCAACTGCTGAGCGTGAGGCTCCAATTGCAGAGTTAGGTAAAATAGATGCTAGCTCTCTTAAAAGTTTAAAATTTTCCGCAGATTGCATACCTCTTCCCCCAGAAATTACAATTTCAGCCTCTGTAACATCAAGCTCTGCCCCCTCCTCTCGAACAATCTTTCTGACTTTTGCTTTTACACCAGAAATAGATAATTCCTTTTTAATTACTTCTCCCTTGTTCTCCTGAGGTTCTACTAATGGAAATATATTTGGTCTTAATGTTGCAATAATTGGCTTTATCTTAAAACTCATTTTTGCAAATGCTTTTCCTGCATAAACAGGCCTGACCACTTTAAAACTATTATTGTCTATTATTATCTGGGTACAGTCAGACGCTAAACTTACATTTAACTCTGCCGCCACACGTGGAGCTAAATCCTTTCCCATTGATGTTGCAGGAAAAAGAATTATCTCGGGATTTATTTCCTTTACCAATTGAACTATGGCGCTTGAATAACTATCGGAGGAATAATCCTTTAATAGAGAATTCTCCAAAAGATATACTTTTTCTGCTCCATATTTGAAAAGTTCAGAGGAAAAATCATCAAGATTATACCCAATCACAACTGCATTAATAGGATATTTTAATTTTTCAGATACCCTCTTAGCCTCTGATAAAGTTTCAAGTGAAGACTTCTTAATTTTTCCTTCTCTAATTTCAATATAAACTAGAATCATGTCATCCCTCCATTAAATTACTTTTGCTTCATTTCTCAACAGCTCCACTAGCTTCCTCGCAGTCTCCTCAGGAGGCCCTGTAAGTATCTTTCCTGATGGTCTCGGAGGAGGAGGCTCTATTTGCTCTATTTCTATGAGTGGCTTTAACTCTTCCTCTGTTATTCCGATATCCTCAAAACTAATTAGTGGAATTTCTTTCCTCTTTGCCGCCATTATCCCCTTAAGAGTTTCATACCTTGGCTCATTTAATCCTTTCTGAGCACTTATTACAGCTGGAAGATTAAATTCAACCTCCTCAAGAGCACCCTCAATTTCCCTGTGAGCCCAACCTCTACCATTTTCGATCACAAGCTTGGTAACTACATTTACTTGAGGTAAATTCAACATCCCAGCAACCATTGACGGAACAGCGCTGTTATCAGCACCAACTGATTGTTTTCCAAAAAGAAGAATATCAAACTCCTTAAATTTATTTTTTAAGGCTTTTGCTACGATTTTTGCAATTCTATAAGGCTCATACAATTCCTTCTCCTCATCTTTAATTAGGAAAGCTTCATCAGCTCCCATTGCCAAACACTTTCTTAATGCTGTGATTGCTCTTTCTGGACCAACCGAAATTACAGTAACTTTACCTCCTTTATTTTCTTTAATCCTAAGTGCCTCTTCAACAGCAAATTCATCATATGGATTTAGCACAAAATTTAAATCTTCCTCAATTATTGACTTTCTGTCAGATGAAATTCTTATTTTAGATTCAGTATCAGGAACTTGTTTTACAAAAACTATAATATTCAATTTTCTACCTCCTTTTTATTCTTCGAATTTTTTAAGTAAAAGAGAACCGTTTGTTCCACCAAATCCAAATGAATTGGTTAAAGCGTATATTACCTCAGCTTTTCTCGATTTATTTGGTACATAATCAAGATCACATTCGGGATCAGGAAATTCATAATTTATGGTTGGAGGAATTATTTGATACTTTATTGTGAGGACAGTATAAGCAGCTTCTACTCCTCCTGCAGCTCCCAATAAATGTCCTGTCATTGATTTTGTAGAGCTGACAGGTATCTTGTAAGCATGTTCTCCAAAAAGTTTCTTAATAGCTAAAGTTTCTACTTTATCATTTAAAGGAGTGGAAGTACCATGAGCATTTATGTAATTCACCTCTTTTTCTGAAATTCCAGCGTCTTCTATTGCTCTCTTCATAACTCTGATTGCTCCGTCTCCGTCTTCACAGGGCGCTGTAATATGATAAGCGTCCCCTGTCATTCCGTAGCCCACTATTTCAGCATAGATTGGGGCATTTCTTTTAAGTGCAAATTCCAATTCTTCTAAAATCAATATTCCTGCCCCTTCACCCATAACAAAGCCATCCCTTTTTGCATCAAAGGGACGAGATGCCTTCTCAGGTTCATTATTTCTACAAGAGAGAGCTCTCATTGCACAGAAACCAGCCAAGCCGAGTGGAGTGATTGGCGCCTCTGAACCCCCTGCAATCATTACATCAGCATCTCCTCTTTGAATAATTTTAAAAGAGTCCCCGATTGCGTGAAGTCCTGTTGTGCAGGCAGTTACTGTTGCTGAATTAGGTCCTTTAGCACCATATTTTATTGAAATCTGACCAGAAGCAAGATTTATTATTACTGAGGTAAGGAAGAAAGGTGATACTCTTCGCGGTCCTTTCTCAAGAAGATCTTTATGAGTTTCTTCTATTGTTCCAATTCCTCCTATTCCTGAACCCACTATAACACCAACTCTATCTGCGATGTCAGGAGTGATCCTCAATCCAGACTCTTCTATTGCAAGTTGCGTGGCTGCCATTGCATACTGAATAAATGGATCCATTCTTTTTACTTCTTTTTTGTCTATAAAATTCAGAGGATCAAAATTCTCTATTTCACCGCCAATTCTTACAGGAAATTGAGATGTATCAAATTTCGTTATTTTACCTATCCCGCTTTTTCCTTTTAATAAATTTTCCCAATTCTCTTTTGTCCCAATACCAATGGGTGTAACTAGACCAATTCCTGTTATAACAACCCTTCTTTTATTTTTAGTTTTATTAGTTCTGGCTCCCATTCTTATTTCTTCTCACTGAGACGGGCTTCAATATAATCTAAAGCCTTTCCAACAGTCGTTAATTTTTCAGCCTCTTCATCCGGAATATCCATTCCAAATTCATCTTCAAGAGCCATGACTAGCTCTACTGTATCCAAGGAATCTGCACCAAGGTCATCAATGAAAGAAGCATCTTCTGTAATTTGATTTTCGCTTACATTCAATTTTTCCGCAACTATCTCCTTTACTTTTTTAAATAGTTCCTCTCTAGTCATTGATTTACCTCCTTTTAACTTTTTAATTGGATATTTAGATATATATTTGAAGCATCACATATATAAGCCACCATTTACACTGATAACCTGTCCGGTGATATATGAAGCTTCCTCTGAGAGAAGAAATTTGACGGTTTCGGCTATTTCTCGAGGGGTCCCGAACCTTCTCATAGGAATCAGTTCCAGAAAAGCCTGTTTCACCTTATCCGGAAGCTTCTCTGTCATTGGAGTTGTTATATAGCCAGGCGCAATCACATTTACTGTGATTCCCCGAGGTGCAACCTCTCTTGCAAGAGATTTTGAAAAACCAATTATTCCAGCTTTAGATGCAGCATAATTTGTCTGCCCTGCATTTCCCATTAATCCAACGACTGAGGATATATTAACTATTCTTCCATATCTGTTTTTTATCATTTCTCTGATTACTGCCTTGGTAACATTAAATGTTCCTTTAAGATTAACTTCAATAACTTTATCCCAATCATCCTCACTCATTCTCATAAGAAGAGCATCCCGATTTATTCCAGCATTATTCACTAAATAATCTATTTTTCCGAATTCTTTAACAGATTTTTCAACTGCTTCTTCCACATTGTTTAATTGAGAAATATCAACTGTAAAAAAGATTGCCTTCCCTCCATTTTCATTAATTTTAGCTGAAACATTTTCAAGTTTTTCCCTTTGAATATCAAACAATATGAGTGAACTACCTTCTTCTGCAAGACAATATGCTATTTCTTCTCCAATGCCTTGGGATGCACCTGTTATTAAAGAGACTCTTCCTTTAAATTTCATGATTTTTCTCCAATTATTCTCCAATCCTGGAGAAGATATTTATCCATATTTAACAATTCAAGTTTTATTCTCTCCTGAACCTTATTCCTAACAAACTCTTTTGCCATTTTAATTGCATTTTTAATAGCATAAGAATTTGAACGCCCATGACCCACAATACATATTCCATTTAATCCAAGAAGTAAGGCACCTCCATATTCAGTGTAATCTATTTTTTTCTTTAATTTTTTCAATGCCCTCTTCATCAATAAATAGCCTATTTTCGAAAAAAGGTTTTGCATTATCTCCCTTCTCATCATGAAAAACAGAACTTCGATTATACCTTCTGTAACTTTGAGAGCCACATTGCCTGTAAAACCATCACAAACTATAACATCTGCAATCCCCTTATAAATGTCCTTTCCTTCTAAATTTCCTATAAAGTTTAAGGGTGAATTTTTCAATTCAAAATAGGCATCTTTGATTAGCTCATTTCCTTTTGATTCTTCCTCTCCTATGCTCATTAATCCGATTTTTGGATTTTTCATTCCCATTACACTTTCCATAAATGCCTTACCCATAAAGGCAAATTGCTTTAAATGTCTCGGTTTGCAGACTGCATTTGCCCCAACATCTATGAGTAGGGATAAGCCTCTTAAAGTAGGGACTAGTATTGCTAGGGCAGGTCTTTCTACACCTTTTAATGCCCCGAGAATTGTTTTTGATATGAACATAACAGCTCCAGTATCACCAGCACTTACAAAAGCATCTGCTTCTCCATTCTTAACTAGCTGAGCACCCACTCGGATGGAGGATTTTCTTTTTTTACGGAAGGAGAAAATGCTCTCCCCCATTTTAATTACTTCCGGTGCATCCACTATTGTAATTTTTGCATTCCTTTTTCTGCACTTATCAAATTCCTTTTTTATAAGCTCTTCAACTCCAACCAGATAGATTTCCAGATTTAATTCTTCTGAAGCTTGAATTGCACCTTCAACCGCAGCTTTTGGAGCGTAATCACCACCCATTGCATCTAATGCTATTTTCATGGGATTCCCTTAAAATTAAATTTCCTCTTCCCCTTCTATTACTTGCCTGTCCTTATAGAAGCCACACACTGGACAGGCTCTGTGAGGAATTTTTGGTGTTCCACAATTTGAACAATATGCAAAAGTTGGAATTTTTAAAGCATCGTGGGCACGTCTTTTCCCTTTTCTTGAACGTGAATGTCTTCTTTTCGGGTGAGCCATTTTTAACCTCTTTTAAATAGACTTAATTGTTTCAAACGGGGATCCACTTTATCAATTTCACAATTACATTTTTTATCCTTTAATCTTTGCCCACAAACTGGACACAAACCTGCACACTCATCAGAACACAAAGGCTTTAGAGGAAAAGAAAGATTTAATTGTTCTAGAACAATTTCACTTAAATCAATCTCTTCATTTGAGTAAAATAATTTTTCTAAATCCTCTGTTTCTAATTCTTCCTTTAATTCAAAATTCTCAATGGGCAAAAATACCAAATCAAATGAGGAATCTACCTTATAAAGATATGGGGAAAGGCATCTTCCACAAGTTAAATTTAATTTTGTGGATATTTTCCCTTTTATTTTAATTTTTGATTGGATTTTCTTAATCTCGATTTCTGCATGAACTGGTTCAAGGAAAACTGCATCTTCCTCCACAAGCTCTTTGCTTGCAAAATTAAAATCTTCAATTATTCTTAAACCTTTAACTGGAATTTTTTGAATGTCTATAATCATTTAATTTCCCTCAATTTTTGAAAACTAATTATACCATTTTCTATTTAATTGTCAACCAGTTAGCAGATATATTCCAAAATAGATATAGACATATTTACCAGTTAGAGAGGAAAAAGTTAATAAAGAGAGTTGAGGCTGCCCATCACATCCTGGGTATAATAAAGAGTTTGAGAGTTCCCTGGTGGAGGGAGCCGCATCCTCTACCAGGATGGAGGACAGCCCCATGAGTGAAAAACCATTAATAACATATCATGAATTGAGAAAAATTTCACCTTCTAAGG
>Ga0209426_1000147_pt1 | contig 107750 bp, 100 predicted proteins | sample Deesub1362B_J571_FD_187697 | JGI IMG/M metagenome (GOLD analysis project Ga0209426, IMG submission 187697) | Deep oceanic, basalt-hosted subsurface ecosystem from Juan de Fuca Ridge flank, Pacific Ocean, CORK Borehole 1362B_J2.571 (SPAdes)... ... | reverse complement strand
AATGCAACCGACGTCCCCATACCGGAAAAAGTCATAGAAAATCAGCTGCTTAGCTAACATGTAGTCACGAACCCCAAATTTGGCCCTAATAATTCCAATAACTTACAAATCAACTGTCAAACTTGGGCTCGTAACCAAATTCCACAAGGAATTGTCCTAGATCTTCCTTAACCACCTCTCGAACCTTGGATGTGAAAAGCTCTCGCCAAACCCCTGACCTCCCGTCACTGGAGACATGGTTTCCATGAATTTGGGTCTCTCTGTCGAAATGAGAAAAGGAAGAAAAATGTTTTGCTCGCTGTTTATTTCACTCCAATGAATACTCTTCGAGCAATCGCCTCCGGACATTTTCTGGAACCGAGACCCTGAGGTAGGCAACGAGGGCATCCAACAAAGCCCGCTCCCTGCCAATGAAATAGTCCTCGTAACGAAGCAAGAGGGTCCAAGGGTCTTGTGCATAACGTTTAAGATCCACATGCCTCTTATATTGCCGAAAGAGCTTTACATGACTCTCAATGAGTCCCTGTTCAATCCCTCTTGATTCCGTGAGAGATCTAAGTTGTCTTCGGGCGTATGAACAGATCACGTCCCTAGGGTCTCTATATGTTACAACCTTTTCAAATCTCCCAGGAACATAGGTGTGCACCTTGAACACGGAAAGACCCATCTCATGGATGAGCTGATACACAAATGTGGATCCTGTGCACTCCATTCCGCCCACGTAGATACGCCTCCCTCGCACAACCCTCAACAAAGCCGAAAAGATAGGGACCTTCACATGGGATTCCAGCTTCAAAAGAAAATCCCGCAGGCCATCCTTGGGACTCATCTCTTCTTCCCCCTTTGGAGCCTGCAGTGCCTGTACTCTTCATAGTACTCTCCGAGATGGCGTACATGATCCAGGGCCACTTCGTATAGGTATTGGAAATAATGAGGAAAGGCATTCCTGTCCCGGAAGAGCATCCCCTTGACCAAGTCCATTCCCAAAAGGAGGCTCTGCCATGCCATGAGGATCAGTAACAAAGCTGTTCCCCGGGATGAACGGCCTTTTACGGAATGATATGAGTAGCGCCCCCCGTGAAACCGATGTCTGAGAATCCATGGGAGGGTCATCTTCTGAGGGGCGACCAAATGATGAACGTAAAGCTCTGGATCATAATAAAGTCTCGGATCTGCCTCTTGAAGGGAAATCCGTCTCAACAATTCCGTCTCTTCCCCATACGCAAGGCGTCTCCCCTTCATTCCTAGATCCGGCCGGAAACCCCCATATCGAGCCAGCACAGATCGGCGGAGAAAGAGATTTCCTCCCCTCAGTGCACCGAATTGATGACGTTGCAAAAACATCGCCTCTTTACTGGGCACATGAGAACCATAGCGATACCATCTCGGCGGGGGAGTCGAGAATTCGGCATAGTAAGGCCCGCCAAAGGCGTGAGGGTATTTTTCCTCAATGATGGCCTTGGCCCTCTCGAGCCAGTGGGGAGGGGGATGTGCATCATCATCCAAATACCCCACATAAAGGCCCTTAGCCTCCTTCCATCCCCTGTTTCGGGCATGTGACAGTCCAAGCTGATCTTCACGGAAATAACGGACATGCCCTCGACTCTTGGAATATTCCTGTATCAATCGCGAAGTGCCATCTCGGGAGCCGTTATCCACGATGAGAAGCTCATATTCGGAGGGATCTAATGTCTGGCATTCAACCTTTTGAAGTGTATCTTCGAGAAGCTCTGCTCGGTTGAAGGTGCAGATAACTACGCTTATGTACAACTTTCGTTTGTCTCTTGGAAGTTTTTTTTCAACCTTCAATGCGATGGATTTTCTAACTTTCCCTCAAAGGAAAGATATTTGGTCATTTCCCAAGCAATTTCCAAGCCAACCCGGAGATTATTTTCCCCATGGAGGTCTAGAAAAGACCTTGACTCCAAAGGATAATCTACCCTGGATAATTCATGAAGGGCCAATGAAATGGGAGCTTTGTCCCCAAACCAAGATCAACCCTTGGAGATGTTTCCAGGAACCAGCAGGGAATTGTGAAAAAATGCCATAGGGGCGAAAAGAAAATACACTCTTATTTTAAAGAATTAACCCGAATTACTCGTGGTATAAAATAACAGCTCATTTGCTTTTAGCCCGTGTGGCACTCTTTCAAGACCTCCGTTGTCTCAGGAAAGATTCCTGAGGGGTTGTCTTAGAATATACCGGGGTTTGGGGGCGAAGCCCCCAGGTGCACCGACTTTTCATGAATTATCCGGGTTAACAATACAAGCTACACCTTCCTCTTCGGTGGATAGACCCGCCGTTTTATGGCCTTTGAAATCAACCCACCCCATTGCATCGTCGACAATTCCCGGATAAGACATGCTCCCCTTTTATTTAACAAAACTACCGGTGAAATCGCTCCAAGAATTCTCCGGATCCAATCTCTTTGAATTTCCAGCACCCTTTCGGAATCCCTTCCATATTTCATGCAAAAGACTTTGAGGAGCTTAAGCAATTTCACACAAAGAGGGACCTCACGAGGACTGAGACGGGAGGGAAAATTGTAGTACCACCAGCGCAGAGTCTCTACTTCGGCTAGAGAGAGTGAAATGTCTGGTGTCAACCTCTCGATCTGGGTTCTCGATATTTTGGTTGCAATTTGCTGCTGCAGCCCGCGAAAGGAAGAGGAAATACTGTCGTTCGACCTCTTCCTCCAGACCACCAAGGGCTCTTGGAGGTTCGCAGCCAAGGTTACCTTAAGCATCTTTGTCCAAAGGTCATAATCCTGACTATAGGGCAGAGACTCATCGTAATAGCACCCGTCCCTATGGACAAGTTCCCGTCGGAACATAACGGAACTATGACAAAAAGCGTTGTGGAAGAGCATCTGCCAACGGATTTCCGTATCGGCGGCCGGTTGGGTGTATGTGTTCAATATGTGTCCGTTCTCTCTCATCACATGATAAGCAGAACCCAACAACCCGACATCCGAACGTCGCTCCAAAAAGGCAACTTGAGCAGCGAAACGGTCAGGGAGAGACACATCATCAGCATCCTGACGGGCTATGTAATTTCCTCTCGCCTTCCGAAGTCCCAAATTCAAGGAAGCGGTTAATCCAAAATTTCGAGGATTCTCCAGGTAGACGATCCGTCGGTCTTTGTTTGCGAACTCCCGCAAGACGGCATCCGATCCGTCCGTAGAGCCGTCGTTGATTACGATCAGCTCGAAGTCATCAAAGGATTGCGCAAGAATGCTCTCAATGCTCCTTCTCAAAAGACGACCCGCATTAAACACGGACATAACAACGCTGATCTCAGGATTCACTGGGAACCACCTCAGCCCAGATCTCCCCCCATCGGATTTCTACGTGCACCACTCGAAGCCCGGCCTCTTTTATCTCCTTATCAAAGGACTCCAACGTGTATTCCGTCTCGTGGGTGGGATCCAGGCGCCATTCGACGCCCAGCTCTTGCTTCAGGGGAACGCTCCAATGACGGTCGTACCGAGGGACTCGTATGAGGTATCGGGTTGGCTGGATGTGGCTCTGTAGCATCCTGAGAAAGTGGGCTCGTTTGGGCAAGTGTTCGAGGATGTTGGAGAGGATGACGGTATCAAAGTGCTCATTGGGCAGATCTTTAAGGATATCGCCCACCATATAGCGGACTCTTGGATGGCTATAGCGCTGGCGAGCAAGGGAGATGTGATTCGGATTCCGGTCTATGCCAACGACCTCGGCTCCGGTGATACTGGCCACATGGAATGCCACCAATCCAATCCCACAGCCTACATCCAATACCCTCTCATTCTCTCGAATTCTTTGAGCGAAGAATTTATGGTACTCCATGTGACGATGCTTGGGATGAACACCTCCTCCGTAGGCCACAGCCAGTTTGCCCTGTAAGGGATACAAAGAGACATCGATGCTGAAGAGAAATCGAAGTCCCTGCCCTGGTTTCATGGAAGTGGCCCTGCGCTTTGCCGTTTCCACCAGAAGATCTTTTAACTCCTCATCCGAAGCCAGATTCATGACCTTAATGAGGAGTTCTCTGTATATCCGTGAAATCGCCTTCCGCACCCTCACGACGTAGCCGCCTCATGAAGCACTTTCAACTCCAACTCGGCGATCCGACCAAGAGAGAAGTTCTCCTCCACGAACAGCCGAGCCCGGCTCCCCAATGCGGACCGCAGTTGGGGATTTCGGATCAATTCAAGAATCGCGGCTCGAACGCTACCCGGTTCCTGTTCACAGATCCACCCTGTCTCTCCATGGTGGATCAGCTCTCGAATACCGGGTGAGTTGGCACCGACCACAGCAAGCCCACAGGCCATGGCTTCTAATAGGGCCTTTGGATGGCCTTCATGGGGAGAGAGGAGAATGAAGATCTGGGAACTATTCAGGATCTTCGGGAGGTCTCGGTGGGGGATGTTGCCCAAAAGCAGAAGGCGAACCCCCAAACGTTCAGCCCGCTCCGCGACAGTCTTCTGCAAGGGGCCGCTTCCGACCATCACCAATTCCACATCGAGCCCTGCACACGCATCAATAATGGCCAAGGGGTTCTTCTCCGTGCTCAGCCGTCCGACAAAGCACACTCTGTTGCCGCTGGAGTTCTTTCGGTCGGGCACAAAGAGATCGGTCAATACGTAGTTGGGAACCACGTGGATTTTCTTGGGAGGGATATCATAACGCCGGTTGACGTAGGAGCGCATCGAGGGGGTAGTGACCACCACAATTTTCGCCCCTTCGAAGACTTTCTTCTCGATTTTGGCCGCTCGGTTAGCCTCGTCCTCATGTGCTTGTCCCCCATGAGCGGCCAGATCAGACCACATATACCCGCATCGGGCCACAAATGGCTTGCCCCAGAGTCTTGCCGCCCGCAAAGCCACTTCCGCTCCATTGGTCTGGTTGCTCTTGTAGATCGTCGCCGAACGGAGATGACGGGCATGAAGGAAAGGTAAGAGTCTCTCATACCACTGCCTCGGCAGCCCCATGCGATTGCACAGAATTCTGATGCCTGGAATCTGCTTGGCATATTCGAGTTCGCTCTTGCCTCCATATGTCACAAACGAGACCTCCACCCGCCTGTATTGAAGCCATCGATACAGGGCTATCTCCCTCTCCAGCATCCCAATCCTGTCCCACGTTTGAAGTGAAACTCCCCGTGTAAAAAAGAGAACCAGGCGCATGCGGTCTTTTTCAAGTGCCATCTATTCTCTTCTGCATACAAAGAGGATCATATGGCCGAACCGTTGGGTTATCCATGAGCTCGATCGGATCCATCTCTTCAGCCGCCACCCTACTGCTGGCACTCGGAAAAGATGCAACAGCCAGGGAATCTCATCCTTCAGTCCTTTGAAGCTGTCATAGGACATTTGATCGATGATTTGGAAGCCTTCCTTTTTTAGCAGGTGAGAGAATTCACTCTCAGTGAACGCATACTGGTAAAACTGGAGCCCTTCCACTTGACCCCGGTACATCCCCAACTTTGCCTTGAGACGCCTGAGGGAATGGAAGAAAGGCACTGAAATGAAAGCCACACCTCCCGGTCGCAGGACACGGCGGGCCTCCTTCAAAAGCGGCTCCGGACCTCCCTCACGATGCTCTACCACACCGATAGAGATATAGGCTCCATAATGACCGTCTGGGACATCAAGGTGGGCAACGTCCCCAACCCGGATGGGCAGCTCGGGCAAGATGGTCTTCACCGCCTTTACAGTTTCAGGGGCCCATTCCACTCCTTCAACATCAAACCCTCGAACCCTCAAAGCAAGAACATACTGCCCTTTTCCACATCCGGCTTCCAGGATCTTTCCCTTTCGGGGAAGATATCGCAGAAAGACTTCCTCAAACCAACCTAAGTGCCCGCGTCTGGCTCCTTCATAGCTCTGCAAGGAAAGGTGATGTTTCCAATGTTCATCCCAGAACTGAGGGCCGGCTAGAGCCCTGTAATAGGCCAGCCGGCCTATGTCCTTGCAGTAAATGAGTCTGACCATCAAGCATCCAAAGGTTTGGAATTCAGCAATTGTAATTTCAGCAAAATGGATTCCGCCCTTCGCTCGAATGAAAGGGACTCCGCCTTCTTGATTCCAGCCTGACTTCGCCTTCGAGCTGTAGACGGATCTTGCAGTATTCGCTGAATACCCAATGCAAGGGATCTCGGATCATCTGGCGTCACGAACTCAACCTCCTCATCAGTTACCCAGCTCTGCAAAGCAGGTATGCGGGAAGCAACGATGGGGGTTCCGGAAGCCAAATATTCACCGAGTTTGAGCGGGCTTGTCCAAAGGGCACTGGGATGGTATCGGGACGGGGGCAAGAGCAATACATCAGCATGCCACAAGAAAGGCGGGATCTCCAAATGAGGCTTCAGGCCGTGAAATGTGGTGTTAGTCAACCCAAGAGCTTGTGCCCGTTCTTGTTGCCTAACAACGTCTTCGGGCCATCCGCCCACTAAATGGAAGCTAACATTGGGCAATCGTTTTGCTGCTTCAAGGATTGTAGGAATACCCTTATAGTCGGCCATGTGCCCTACATAGACAACGTTAGGACCATTGTTAGGGTATGGTGATCGATCTAGCCTCTCGGGTCGCCGGAACAGTGAATAATCAACGGCATCCGGAAGCACTACCAGTTTCTCTTTCGGCACACCAAGTGATCGATAGTGTTCAGACAGTCGCTGGGAAATTGTGACCCACAATTTAAATGCCCGATGTCGTGTGGCCTCCACCAAACGCAAAAAGGGCGCTGTCTTGTTACCCGGATGAGCGTGACTTTCAGCCACAGTTGTAAAGCCGAGTCTGCTGCCTACCCAAGGAAAGATGTAATTGCGGGCAAATATCAGATTTGGTCGTATCATCAATGCAATGGGCAAAGCTAGTAGTGTAAACCGCCAGTGCTGGCCTACGGGATACCGCCATATCCTGGACGGCAACTGAACCCATCGGATCGGTTCAGTCAACCCATATGTTGCAGTCAGTTCCGCCAGAGGCACTCTACCGCCTGATGATGGCTGTAGGCACAAGAGAGTGACTTGGTGCCCTAATCGGGCAAAACCCTGCGCCATCTTGACGGTGTTGATGGCGTGTGCCCACTGGGATGAAGCCTCAAAAGCGCTGACAACAAGGACACGCATTAGCCTTTTGGATTCTGAGGTCGTTGGCCAAGTACAGTGATAGGGCGATGCATGCGGCGTCTGGGCTGATCGCTATAGTCTTCCGTCAGTGGTGGATTGGTACGGACAACCTCAAAACCGAGCTTGTCAAACCAACCGATCACCTCATCAAATTCATGATGGGTCGCGATGGGCGCTGACCACCAATCAAACATATGAATCTGTGTCGGCAATAAATTCATGAAGCTGAACAACCGTTGATAGAAACGAACGCGCCATTTCCCGCCACTTCGAAGCCAGCGTGCAATAGCCGCAGTGCCTTGTGCAAAACGAAGTTGCCACACAATGGGCAAACGGGTAGTTATGCCTCGCACCAGCGAATCCAACAGTTCGTAACTGAGTCGGCCCCTTCCATATACATGTGCAACAAGCAATCCCCCCGGCTTGACCGTTCGGGCTAGTGATTTCAGCGCCTGTTCAGCATTACCAGTATGTTGTAAAACTCCGATAGAAAACACGCGGTCAAAAGTGGCGTCCCCGAAGGGTAACCGAAATATGTCTCCCCGCACTATGTGAACATTGGGTAAATGGTGAGTGTGTTCGAATGCACTGTAGACACCCCAACCAAGATCAACACCAACAACTTCCGCACCAGTTCGTGCTGCCTCGTTCGTAAAGCGTCCGTTGCCGCAACCTGCATCCAGCACAAGTAAACCAGGATAGAGCTCATTCTCATGAAACAAGCTCTTGCTCCAGAACGCCCTTTGTGTGTGCTCTATAAGGCCACCATAGAATTTTTCTTTAGCATTTGGAACGTTAGGGTAGGTCTCCAGCCAGCCCCAATCCAGAAAGTATCTCCATTCAAAGCCAAAACGCTCTACAGTCGCAGTCTGTAACTCCGTGAGATCATTACCGCCGACACTGACCGATCCGGACGGAAGCAAATCTGGCACCCCTTGCGTAATTGGATAGACCTGCTGGCACACTGTACATTGCAGTTGCCCTGTTATAACATGACCGCCCACTTCTTTTTTGGAATTTATCTTCAGAAGGCTTAAGTCAATGGGACAACGCAATATTCCTAACAACGAACGACGCATACAGGTCATCACCTTCGCTTAAACCAGATGTCCGCCCAGCAAGTCAGCATAAGCAAATTCCATATTCGCGCTGTCCGATAAGGAACTCCGGGTTTCAATAAACACTCCCAGTCAGAAGACCAGTAGCCCTCTCGCACCCATGATCCCCTCCGAATCCGCTCCAGCGCCCTATCCCAATCAAATTTATCAAGCACACGCAGGCTGAACCCCTTCTTAGGTTGGTCCAACACGGAAGCGGGTATCCGTGAGCGCAGATAATCACGTAGTAACAGCTTGCTCTCCGTCCGTTCACGGGCCTCAAGGGGACGGGTAAGTGCCCACTCAATAATACGCCGATCTAAGAAAGGGACACGAACTTCCAGGGAATGGGCCATACTGGCTCGATCCACTTTGGCGAGAATTGAATCAGAGCAAAATGTCATCAGATCTACTCGCTGTAGGGCACGTTGCAAAGGAAGTTTCGGGTCAAAATGTTTGCGCAATGGCGCCAGCATCTCTTCATCTTCGAAACGCAGACCCATCGGTTTTAATAAAGCTTCTGTTTCTTCCGGAAGAAATCGTGGATACAGACGCCAGGCATGACGATGCAATGGTGAGACACGCGAAAAATGCTTTGCCGCCAGTCTGCGCGTTGCGGAAGAGGCATTACGACGCACAAATGGACGATAAGCCCGACGAAGCCAACGACTACTCCGGCGTAAACCCCCATCGATATTGCGATACCACGTATAGCCTCCGAAGGCCTCATCGCCTCCATCCCCAGCCAAAACAACCTTGAAATCTCTAGCCGCAACCCCACTGATCAAATACATGGAAAGAAGTGCACTGTAGCCTTGAGGTTCGTCGAAGGCCGTTACGACTTGTCTGATCAGTCCTTCGACATCCCTGATCTCCAATGGGATCGTATCGTGAGGAAAGCCTAAATGCTTTGCAACATCGGCTGCAATTGGTGATTCATCATCCTGAAAGCCAGGATAGCTGACAGTGATTGCCTTTACAGGGCGCCTCAGGTCGCTTAAACCCAAAGCTACTGAAGAAGAATCGAGCCCACCCGAAAGGAAGAGACCAACGGGCACATCTGACAGCAAATGCTCTTGCAATACAGTTTCAAAAAGATCACGCCATTCTTCCAGGCCTTGCTTGCCATTCGGATCAATATGTCGGGGGGGCTCCCAGTAACACCTTTGTTGCAATCCTGTGTATGGCTGCCAAATGAGCAGATGCCCAGGTTCCAGTTTGCTAATCCCTCGCCAGATAGACCATGGAGAAGGAACGTAACCCAATGTCATTACATATGCCAAAGCCATCGGTTCCGGTTCGGGCTTAGCTTCAAGCAACGGCAACAGCGCCCCTGCTTCAGAGGCCAGTGATAATCCTTTCCTCGGCTGAGCATAATAGAGCGGTTTGATACCTATCCGATCTCGAGCTGCCAGCAAAAATTGTTTCTTTTCATCCCATAAAGCAAAGGCAAACATGCCCTCCAGATGGTTAACACATCGATCTCCCCATTCTTCATAGGCATGCAATATTACTTCACTGTCTGATTTGGAGTAAAAACAGTGTCCAAGCCCTTCAAGTCTTGCCCGCAAATTAGGATAATTGTAAATCTCTCCATTACATACCAACCAAAGTGTAGAGTCCTCATTGTGCATCGGCTGGCGTCCAGCATCGCTCAGATCTATAATCGAGAGGCGACGATGACCTAACCATATACGACGGGAAGGTGACTCCCACGAGCCCTCGGTATCAGGCCCCCGATGCATTAGGCGAGCAAGTGTACAGATCCGTTTATCCAGGTTATCTAGGTGTCCAACTTGGACGACAAACCCACACATAAGGTCACTTGACACAGTATCCCGATACTTTGTCCCCTAACATTCTTAATAAGTGCCGCACCCTCTTTCTTCTTAAGAACGGTATCCTATGTTGGAAAAAAATGTATGTTGGCTCTAAGTAAACCTCCTTCTTAAATAAGGAGCTCAAGTCCCTTTCCAATCGGAAGATGGACATCTTATTACAATGGGTTGGGTCATCGAAAAGATAGTAGTGTACAAAGTCAGAAGTAATAGCCTTTTTTATATCGTAAAGGCGCTTGATAGGATAGTTAGGAGCGGCAACCACAAACCGCCCACCTCTCTTTAGTACCCTGTATATTTCCAGTAAATATTCCAGGTATAATCTTCTTGGTATGTGTTCGACCACATTTGACGAAAATACTACATCAAAACTCTCGTTTGCGAAGGGCAAATAACTCTCTTTAGGATCAAGTTGTAAACAAAAAAAACCTTTCTCTCTAACTCGGGCGACCTGATCAGCACTAATCTCAGCTCCATAAAGATTGCTTCTGGGAACACAACTAGCGAATACCTCTAAGTATCTACCATTGCCACAACCAAAGTCCAAAATGCGAAAATGAGCCAAATCAGTATGGGGACCGATATTGCAGAGTTCCAAAACCTTCTTCGCTGTTCCGGACGATACAGGCTGGTCCCAGGGAAGCCGAGACGTCATGTTCTAAGCCCTCTTTGATTCTTCTGATTATAATTCTGGCAAGACTGGCATGCTTCGTCCGGGTAAATCCCTCTAAGCAAATTCTCCCTAATTCTTACAAAATGCTCATTATTCCATAAGTCCATAATATTAATATAATCAAATATATAGCCCAGACTCTTCAGTTTTCCTATAACGACAGCATTACACCCTCCAACAATAACGTTTTCCCCGTATCTTCCCCTGTCTATCCCCTTTACTGGCCAAGTCTGAAAACGTGTCCAAAAGGATCCACATATACCCGGTCCAGCATCTGCAGGCAAAGGTATTGAAACCGGTATTCCTCTCTTTCGACCGAGCATCTTCGCTTTCTCTAAAGCAGTGGTTATGTGAACGTCTTTACTTGTATAAAGAGAAAAAGTAGAAGTAAAGTCATTAAACCCATGTGGATGCAAATTAACTATAGAGATATGGCAGTTTATTCTCCTTCGAGACAAATCATCTATCAACTTGTCAATATCCTTGTAATTGTGTTTTGTAATAATATAGTGTACCTCAAAATGGATATCGGAATGTTTGTTTATGTATTCCATGGAAGACAAGACGTCCTCATAGCAGGAACCCTTCTTAAGTCTTTCGTGTACCTTTGGATCTCCAGAGAGAATGTCAGTAGTGATGTAAGAAATATAATCTTGACGCTTTATGATTTCAGCCAAATAGTTATTTTTTTCAAAAATCGGTCGGAAAAAATCTGTTTGAATAGACGTAGTTCCATAAACCTCTATTGCATAATCAACAATTTCGAGAATATCGGGATGAAGGAACGGCTCACCCGTAGCGCATATGTGGATTCTGGGCACTCTACCTCTATAACACATATCAACGATTTTCTTAAACTGGTCAAGGGAAAGACGAAAATGCAAGCCATAAACATTACTTGCACCACTCCTGGCATCATCCGAATGGTAAGCACAAAAGACGCATCGGAAACTGCAAGCGCTGCTTATAGCAACAGTGACATACCGTGGTGGATATGAAAGAATAGCTTTCTTGTAGAACTCGCGCTGATAGCTCATTTTATCTTTTTTCATTAATATGCTTCTATGCACACTGCGTATTTTTCCCACTAGACCCATATAAAGTCAGTCTCCATAAATGGCCAATTCTTGCACATTATAGGTCGGCTTTGGATTGAATGGACCTCTTTTCTCTTTGCCTAAAGCTCCATTTCACATCCAATGCAACCAAATCCATATTTCTTCGAATGTAGTAAAACGAGGGATCGACTACTTGAAAAATAGCCAAGTTATCCCCCTTGAATAGTGAGATATTATTCGCTCTTGTAACCGACACAAACAACGCATAGACCCCCGGCATGAGGGGAAGCCTCGGTATATAGCTAATCACGGTACCTTGCCTTTCATTGGCTAAAGGAAACGGTTCATCAAGAGAATTAAAAACAGTAATCCGCAGCATATCGGATGTTACAAAGCCAACATGAAACACGAGATCTTTCACTGGCTCTCGGAGCGTGTAGTGAATGCAGATACTCATAGCCTTTCCGGTTTCTACTACACTAGACGGCTTTCCTGAAGCATCGTGTATTTCGACTTGGTCAATCGAAACCTCACCAGTGTCTAGATAGATCGCTGGCTCGACATCTCCTTCCGTACGCAAAAACTCCTGGCGTATAGAATCCTGATAATAACGCGAAGCTGTCTCCCGCATCTCAGTTGCACAAGCGATCTGACCTTCACTAAGCAAGATCCCTCTTTGACATACCCTCTCAGCTTGTCTCACAGCATGCGTAACCAACAAGATGGTAACGTGAGAGCTCTGGATGCTGGCGAGACGCTCGATACATTTTCGTTGAAAATTCATGTCGCCTACACCGAGGACCTCATCAATCAAAAGAATGTCTGCTTCAACATTAAGAGCTACTCCAAACCCCAACCTCGCCAGCATTCCGCTGGAATACATCCTCACCGGCCGGTCGAACCACTCCCCCAGCTCGCAGAACTCCTCTATCTCCGGCATCTTGACATCGATCTCACGCCGGGGCAGCCCCATAATGGCTCCCAAAAGCCGAACATTTTCCCTCCCCGTCAATTCAGGATGAATCCCTGCATTAAGCTCGATCATGGGAAAAACCCGCCCTTTCACCTCCACCCGTCCACGAGTAGGAGGGGTAACACCGGCTAATATCTTGAGCAGAGTGCTCTTGCCAGCCCCGTTTCGGCCAATGATGCCAAGGGTTTCTCCACGTTTGACCTCGAAGGTCACATCTCGCAAAGCCCAGAGATTTTCGATGGAGTACGGACTTTTTTTCCTACCCCAGGCTCGAATCCTTCTTCTAGCAGTTTGAATAAAGACAGGCAGAGGAAGTCCATATCGTTTCCATAAACCCTGGACACGAATGACTACATCATCACTCATTTTTTAAAGCACATCCGCAAAATATTGAGACATATAACGGAACAAAGGCCAAGATATCAACAAAATAATCATTATACCGACAATGGACGTTAAAAGAAGACCTTCATTGGGAGGAGATCCCCTAACAAGGACCTCCCTAAAACCCTCTATGAGGCCGACCAACGGGTTAACTGCATAAAACGACTTCCAACGTTCCGGGACCTGCCCTAATGGATACATTACAGGACTAGCCAGCAACCAAAACTGCATGAGAAAAGGTATCGCATATATGATGTCTCTCCTGTAAGTTCCAAAAGCAGCGACGAAAAAACCGACTCCCGCTGATAATAAAGACAAAAGCAATATAAGAGGCAAGACCCAAAATATATTTACAGTAATAGGCACTCTAAACCATATCATCATACCAATTAAGATGAAGGACGCTATTAAGAAGTCTAAGAGAGAAATAACGATACTGGAAAGCGGAAATACTTCTCTGCGCAAGGAAATTTTCTTCACAATTCCTGCATTCGAATAAACGCTTGGAGCACATCTGGTTACAGCATTTGAAAAAAATGACCATGGGACAAGGGCACTGTATGTAAAAAGTACATATGGGACTCCTTCTGTAGAAATATTCAATACCCCTCGGATAAAAGTAAAAATAACCATATAAAAGAGAGGTTGGATAAGTGCCCATGCCGGACCCAGAAATGATCGACGATAACGTCCCTTGAAATCACGCATCACAAGGGCCCAAAGGAGGACAATAAAGTTCCTTAACCTCTCTTTACCTTCAAAGGTATTTTTATATTTTTTTTTCAATTCCAGAAAGTAGTTAACCTGCATTATAATTAAAAATAGGAATGATGCTGTTTATATTTCAATGCCTAGAATTTCCCCAAAATATTTTTTGGGCTCCAAAAGGATCATTCTTTCATATTTGCTTTTCGGTCTATAGTTCCGATATTTTTTTGTGGTAACCTCCATTAGTCTGGCCATTTTGTTTTTCAATTTTTCTTCTCCCATTTTTCTATAAACTTCTTTCAAGAGATACATCGCTGCCAAAAATTGTGGTTCCAATTCCAGACATTTCTCTAATTGATACCTAGCCTCTTTCAGCCTATTCAGGCCCATATAGATCAAGGTCAAGCGCATTCGAAACTTGATTCGAAAAGGATCCAAAGCTATTGCTTCTCGATAATATCGAATAGCTTTCTCTGAAAATTCGAGCCGATTTGGCATTTTTTTTCCGAGATAGTGATAAAAGTTGGCTAAATTATAGTAAAGCTCAGGGTCCAAGCTGTTGAGACGGACGGCTGTCGTAAACGCGGCCTCCGCGCGGTTTATGTTTTGAATGTTTCCTCGCCTCTCAAACTGCTGCATGAAAACGTCCCCTAGCAATCTATAATAATAAGGCTGATTCTGATTGTAAAAAATAGCTTTCAATAGAACTTTTTTGGCATTTTGCAAGTCTTGTTTTAAATAATTTTGAAACGCAGTCTGATAATAGTTGTTTGCAAGATAGATTCGAAGGCAAAAGAGGGGCCAAATCACCACAACAAGAATGATACTGGTATATAGAAAAAAAGTTTGTTTTGCTCTAAACGCAGACAAAAGGTCCTTCCATTTTGAATTGGTTATTTCGCTAGAGGGAGAATAATGCTCTTTCAACCCCAGACCTTCACTTAATATAGTCCCTAATGCAAAAAGTCCTAACAGGACATTCGGTGGTGAATGGGCCACATCATGAAAAAACGCTTGGGCTGACAAGGCAGTAATCAATAAAAACGAAGAACGGAGATAATATTCTACTTCAGGATCTTTTGTCTTTGCTCTCCTATAAGCCAGAAAAAATCGACGGGTTACAACAAGAATCATTCCTATGAGTAGTAGTGATCCCAAAATACCGATCTCGGCAGCGATCTCAAGATAGCTGTTGTGGGCATCCTTAAATATCTTCTCATATCTACCCACCTCCTTTCGACTTGGGAATCGATAACGAAAAGTAGAGTACTCGTAATTCCCAAGCGTGACTCCCGTAATGGGGTGATCCCAGAGAATCTTCATAGTTTGGGACCATATCTTCAGACGGTCAAAGGCATAGACATCCCTTTGTTTCTCGTGCACCCATCTGTCCCCTACTGGGTTGGGCACAACTACCAATGCCAAGCACAGTAAAACGCCTGCAGCTAATCCCTTCCAAAGCCCTCGGTTTTGAAACAAAGCCCACACCAACAACACAGCCGGCAAAGAGATCGCAAGACTCCGGCTCCCCGTACTGGCCATCCCCGCGCTCAGAAGGCCCAAACACCCGAGGGAAAAGCTGCGCTCAAAAAATGAAGACCCTGGTCTGGCAAGGCTGGAAAGAGCCAATGAGAAGCCCGCCAACATGTAGGTGGCTGCCAAATTGGGATTGAGGAAAAGGCCAGCTGCTCGAGGGGCATGGAACAAGAAATGCTGGACCACTGCCAGTCCCGCCTGGAGGCATGATCCCGCCACGATCGCCCAAAAAAGCTTCCGGATGAGGGGTCCATTGAGTATATTGAACAAAAAGTAGAAGAACCCTGTGTAGAGGAGGATCTGGAAGATCTCGAGTTGAGTGGAAAATCTGTAGGGGGAGAAGATATAAGATAGGGCGCAGACAAGAAGAAAGGGCAGAAACAGTCGTTCGATCCCGCAGTTGAAACGGATTTGAGAATCCTCTTTGGATGTAACAACCCACAAGATCAACAACATAAGGATCACGCTGTTTCTCAACAATATCGCAAGCGAGGTATTACCCCCAAGTCCAAATGGGCTTCCAACCAGGAGGATGGCCACCCCTATGGGGATCAGGAACCCTTTTTGAATAGAGGCGAAGGATAACCGGAGTTTATATTCTTTCAACAAAACGGCCTTGTCGGAAGAGACCTTCAAGGATAGAAAGGCTAGCTCACAGGAAGGTAGCCAGAAAGGGAGTTGGAGAAAGGCGGTGGAAAAACCGCCGCCTTCTCCACGGACATGATATTATCCCCTTTTACAGACCGAAGTCGGTCACACATTTCGGCGTATTCTTCGCGTAATTCTCGCAATTTGTGGTCGGGTTTGACTGACTTTCATCACAGCATACACCCTCAGGAAGTGCCTTCAAGACGGTGGCCCCATCAGCTGCGGTTATCTGGATCGTGTAAAGGGTGCAATCACTTCCATCTCGCGTATATCCATCAAAGCTGTCCCACTTCACACCTGCCTCGTTTTCTGGAAATGACAAGCCATATGAACTGAGGGTTGTCTCTAGGGCTCCGAAGTTGGCTATGGCACTGGGGTAACATCCGTCGTCTTGATCCGCTGCATATTGGCTCAAAGACGAGCGGACCGTCTCAAGGTTGGCAATAGCAGAAGAAAGGATGGCTTTCTTCTTGAAGTTGATAAAGTTAGGGATTGCGATGGCCGCAAGAATCCCAATGATGGCCACAACGATCATGAGCTCGATCAAGGTAAAACCCTTTTCGCCTCTCTTCTTCCCAAAGCTCCGAATCATCTATCTGTCCCTCCTTTCCCTTGTTTTATTTGCTTTTCTTTGGGTGCCCAGCCCCTTGATTTTACTTTTTATTTTTTCCTTTTCCCCCCTTTCCTGAGAGACTCCTTTTTGCTGGATTATTGAAAAGCAAATTTTGTGCCACAAATCGTTCCCCTATCCTTATCTCTTCGCGATGTACCCTACGATCCCCTTTTTATCCTTGGAAATCTTGTTGGATCCACATCGGCCATTCTTTAACGACAGGGGACATATCTCTCGCTTGATCCATACTCCTCTATCCATGGGGCACTGCCGCCCTGACGATATTTGTCAATATCTTGCCATTTTTTGGCACTCACTTCCCGATATGGCGATTCCTTCTGATCCTTAGAGGCCAAAATTTGCAGAACATAGAGGTACGTTTTTGGCGTAACGGATGCAGTTGGGACCATCCACGCAGCAGATCCCCTTTGGGAGTGCCTTGAATCTGGTCTGGTTATCACCAGCCAAGATGGTAATGGTATATTGGGTACAGCTTCCTCGTTCGTATCCTTCAAAGGCCGCCCATTTGACCCCCAAGGGAGAATCGGGAAACTCGAGTCCGTATAGGGCCAAGTTGGATCGAAATGTGTGATAATCATTGGTCCCTGGTGGATAGCACCAATTATCCTCTGAGGCAGCGAACTGGGCCAACGCAAGCCTGGATTCCTCAAGGTTGGCCACGGCCGTGGAGAGGAGAGCCTTTCTTTTGAACTCCACGAAATTCGGGATGGCGATGGCAGCAAGAATTCCCAGGATGGCTACAACGATCATCAGCTCGATGAGAGTAAATCCCTTCGTGGCTTTTTCCATGAACCATTCAATCCGTCTTGGAGGAGTTCAGGAAAGATCGAACTGTCGACTTTACCATAAGCAATTGTGGTGCCAATTTTTGGATCATAAGGGGCAATGATGCCCTTATTCGGGGAGGGGCGACTTCAGTCGCCCCCCTTTTGGGAGGTTAAAGCCTCCCCTACCCAACGGGCGGGCTCGCCTTTCTGGTCCATCTCGTCCATTTCGTCGTTTCGTCGGTTTCGTCCGTTGTGTTCCGTCTTTGATGCAAAGGGTAAAGCCTGCGGCTATCCCGCTTATTAGCGGGACTACCCCGCCAAAGGCGGGGCTCCATGCTAGTACGCCTTGCGGCCTTAGCCTAAAGAGGGAAGTCTACTTTTAAGTATGGCCCCACGGGGAAATCAAACTGATCTGTCCAGCATTTCGGAATTGGACGTCAGCCATTTCCTCAATGCTTCTGCCGCCTGCTCCAAATCATCAAGCCTTGAGGAGCAGATCTCGTATAGCTCCGGTTCTGTTATTTCGTGATAAAAGTGAACCATCCGATTTCGATATCCCGCCAATATTCGAAATCTCTCACTGTCCACTTCTTCCAATATCCCTTTTTCACTCAGGGCTGTTGCGATCTCTTTGTACTCTGTAACACCCCTCCCGAACCCGCGTGCCAGGATATGCCTGCCCAAGTCCATCAGTGCCTCGATCGCCCTACGCAGACAAGACTCCGCAGTCCACACATTCCTACGGTCTGCGAGAAAGTCTTCAAGCCTCTCCAAAGGCAAGCCCCGAATCTCCTCCAGCATCCGCTCAATCCACTGCAGACGGTCCGCAACTATACGTGCCTGGATCTTACCCCGCGTCAACTTTGAACTCCTAGGATCAATGAGATCCGGTCCCTCTCCAGCGGGGCCAGATCCCCAGCCCTTCTCAATATGTAAAGCTCATACTCGTCCACAACGTAGGTGTCCCTACAGTAAATCCTCTCACCCCGGACAATCTCAGCCGCGAGGAAGGGATCTGCATCCGGGAGCATGACCAGATCCACCCTCGCGATGGAGAAAAGATCCTCGAGCCTCATGGCAATCATGGCCTTATCGCGCACAGAATGACGTATCCCCCTTCCAGGAAGCACACCGATATCCAGGTCCGAGGCGGCATCCCAACGAGGAGGAGCCTCCCCCCTCTCATACAACCAACCGACCGCCGTCCGGACTTGGCTCCCGAATACATAAAGAGCCTCCATTCCAAAATCCCGCGCTATCCTAACGACGGCACGCTGTTTGGCATTGAGTTCAAATGTTCTTACAGCCATCGACTATTCAGGACCATCGGAAAACCGAGTATGAGGATATTAAACCAGCTACCATGCTCTACCCTCTAGAGGCGTGGCACCCTTGATTGAGGAAAATGAGATCGCACCTAGCTCCTCCGTTTCCCTCCTCAATACGCAGGCTGAAGCATGCGGCTATCCCGCTTATTAGCGGGACTACCCCGCCAAAGGCGGGACTCCATGCTATTACGCCTCTGGCCCCGTGCCTCTCGCCTTTGTCTCGGGTGGCGCCTACATCTGATACTTTTCCAGTTTGTAGCGCAGTGATCGGAAGCTTATCCCCAGCAGCCTTGCCGCCTCGGTCTTGATCCCTCCCGCCCTGTCCAATGCCTGACTCAAAAACCATCGTTCTGCCTTCTCCAGCCATTCATCCAGATGGAAGCCTTCCTGCGGCAAAGGGGGAAATTCTTCCATTGGTGAGGCCGACCGGATCTGCTGCTTGTGAGTGGCCAGCTTGAGGCTCTCGGGAAGGATGATCTTGGACTGCTCGAGGGCCACACCTCTTTGGATGATATTCTCCAACTCGCGAACGTTTCCAGGGAAAGGGTAATCCTGGAGGATCTTCATCGCATAGGAGGAGAGAGTCTGCACATCCTTTCCCATCTCTTTGGCATATTTCTCGAGGAAATGCTGGGCCAGCAGAGGGATGTCCTCGCGCCTTTCTCTGAGAGGAGGCATATGGATGTGGATAACGTTGAGGCGGTAGTAAAGATCCTCCCGGAATCGCCCCTGAATGACCTCCTCCTCCAGATTCTTGTTGGTGGCACAGATGAGGCGGATGTCGACCTGGATTTCCTCGGAACCCCCGATGCGTTGGAACCGCTTCTCCTGGGTCACGCGAAGGAGCTTTACTTGAAGTTGAGGGGGCAATTCACCGACCTCATCCAGAAAGACCGTGCCCCCCTGAGCGACCTCCAGGAGCCCGGGTTTGTTTCTGACGGCCCCCGTAAAGGCCCCCTTCTGGTACCCGAAGAGCTCGCTCTCCAGGAGGTTCTCGGGGAGGCCTCCACAGTTGATGGTGACCATAGGGCGATCCCTCCGGGGACTATGTTCATGGATGGCCCTTGCCACCAGCTCCTTTCCTGTTCCGCTTTCCCCTGTAATCAGCACATTGGTGGGGGTGGCGGCCACCTTGGGGATCAATTCAAAAATCCGCCTCATAGCCGGGCTGACTCCGATGATCTTTCCGAAACGGGAAGGGGGTTCCTCTTCGACCACGCGACCCCTTGCCTGTGCCTCCCGCTTTCTCTTTCCCAAGGCCCCCCGGACGACCTCCTTCATCTCCTCCACATCAAAGGGCTTAGAGATGTAGTCAAAGGCCCCCTCCTTCATGGCGTCCACGGCGGTCTGCGCGGAAGCATAAGCGGTAATAAGGATCACCCCCGCATCCGGATGCCTCTGCTTCAACCTCTTCAGGACCTCGATGCCGTCCATTCGAGGCATCTTCAGATCAGTGATGATCAGGTCGAAGGGTTTATCCGACATCATCCGCAAGGCCTCCTCACCGTTGCTTGCAGCCAAAACCGTATATCCCTCCTTCTGAAGGAGAATGGTGAGGAAGTCGCGCATCCCCTCCTCGTCGTCGACGACCAAAATCCGGGCGGGCAGAGTATCTTTAGGCGGTGCCGGGGAATTGGGTCTTTCCATCTCCTGGTCCATCTGAATTGGTCCCCTATAAACAGACGGAGGCATCCGTGGTGGCCAGGATTCCCTCACTCTCGTGGAATACCTTCCTTCCTCCTATGAAGGTCATAACGGCCTTTCCTCTCAAGGTCCATCCGTGAAAGGGGGTATTCCTCCCCTTGGAGAAGAAAGCCTCTGGGTCAACCCTCCAGGACCGCTCCATGTTAATAATGGTGAGGTCCGCCGGAACTCCCGGCTTCAGGGTCCCTCCAGGGATATTCAGGATCTTGGCGGGGTTGCACGAGACCTTTCGGACCCAGTCCTCCAAAGATAAGGTCCCCTGGTGAACCAGCATCAAGGAGAGCCCCAACAGGGTCTCGAGTCCCGAGATCCCAAAGGCCGCAAGCTCATACTCCACTTCCTTGTCAACTCTTCCATGAGGGGCATGATCGGTGGCAATGGCATCGAGGGTCCCATCGGCCAACCCCTGGTGAAGGGCCTCCACATCCTTAGGGGAACGGAGGGGGGGGTTGACTTTGGTATTGGTATCCCACCTCCGCACTGCTTCATCGGTGAGTATGAGGTGATGGGGCGTCACCTCTGCGGTGACCGCGACCCCCCTCTCTTTGGCTTCCCGAATCAACCGGACGGAGCCCGCCGAACTCACATGCGCAATATGAAGTCGACATCCTGTCCACTCAGCCAAGAGGAGGTCCCTGGCCACCATCACCTCCTCGGCGATTCTGGGAATGCCTCTTAGGCCCAACTCCAGGGACACGAGTCCTTCGTTCATAACCCCATTGGCGGCCAAATGTGGATCCTCGCAATGGGAAATCACCGGAAGTCCGAAGGTCCGGGCGTACTCCATGGCCCTCCGCATGAGAAGAGAATCAGCCACCGGCCTTCCATCGTCCGATATGGCCACTGCTCCCGATTCCTTGAGTTCTCCGATCTCGGCCAGCTCCGCACCTTCCAGCCCGCGGCTGATCGCCCCGATGGGTCGGACACGCACCACTCCTTCTTTTTGAGCCTTTGCCAAGATGAATTGACACACAGCCCCTTGGTCATTGGCAGGCTTGGTATTGGCCATGCAGGCCACCGTCGTAACCCCCCCGGCAGCAGCGGCTCGTGTCCCTGTGGCGATGGTCTCCTTGTACTCGTATCCGGGTTCCCGAAGGTGGACATGCATATCCACGATCCCCGGAATAACCGTAAGTCCCTTGGCCTCGATCACCTCGTCTTTCGGACCTGGAGCCGCAGCCGAATCCCCCCTCGAGGGGAGCACGATTCGGTGAATCCTCCCCTTATCAATCCAGATATCCCCCACCTCGTGGATCCCCTGAGTGGGGTCCACGATGCATCCACCCCTAATGAGCAACGCCAATGCGCGCCCCTCCGGTCAGTAAGTAGAGCACCGCCATACGCACCGCCACCCCGTTGGTGACCTGATCCAGGATCACCGAATAAGGCCCGTCGGCCACCTCCGGGGCGATTTCCACTCCACGGTTCATGGGCCCCGGGTGCATGATGAGCACGTCGGGGCGAGCCTCTTTCAGCGCTTCAAGGGTAAGACCGAAGAACCGGGCATACTCCCTCTCCGAGGGGAAAAAGGCCCCTTGGAGACGCTCCTTCTGGATGCGGAGCATCATGATCACGTCCGCTTCCCGAATCCCCTCTTTCAGATCGTAGAAAACCTCTACGCCCAACTCTTCGACTCCCACGGGGATCATGGTGGCCGGCCCCACCACCCTGACCTTGGCCCCCATGGTTCGAAATCCGTAGATATTGGAACGGGCCACTCTGCTGTGAGCGATGTCGCCCACAATGGTCAGCCGAAGACCTTCAAGGGTCCCTCGTCTCTCCCGAACCGTGAGCATATCCAGAAGAGCCTGAGTGGGATGTTCCCGGAAACCGTCCCCTGCATTGATCACAGAGGCGGGCAAGACTTCGGCCAGCATATGAGGAGTGCCCGCGGCCGCATGTCGGATGACCAGGACGTCAAGCTCCATGGCCTGCAGGTTCCGGGCGGTGTCCAGGAGGGTCTCCCCTTTGACCACACTGCTTGTGGAGACCGAGATGTTTACGGCATCTGCGCTGAGGCGCTTGGCAGCGATCTCAAAGGAGGTGCGGGTCCGTGTACTCGGCTCGTAAAAGAGGTGGACAATGGTTTTCCCTCTCAGGGTGGGAACCTTCTTAATTTCCCTGGTCGAGATCTCTTTGAAGGACTCTGCCGTATCCAGGATGATCTCGATCTCCTCCCGGCTCAGGTCCTGGATGCCGAGGAGATCCTTGCGCCACCAGCCTTTCTGGGCCACCCGATCCATTAGGGGGACTCCGCACTCTGGGGCCTTACCAGAAGGACCTCGTCCTCCAGCCCCATCTCCTCCATATGGACAATGATGGACTCCTCACGCTCCGTGTGCACCGAGATCCCCACATAATCCGCCCGGATGGGCAGCTCCCGGTGTCCACGATCCACAAGCACAGCCAGTTGAACCAACGCGGGCCGTCCGAAATCCATCAAGGCATCCAGGGCGGCCCGGGTCGTCCTGCCGGTAAAGAGCACATCGTCCACCAGAATGATCTTACGATCGTCTACATTGAAGGGGATCTCGGTCTTCTGCACCAAAGGATGCCTCCTGCCCCTCTTGAGATCGTCTCGATAGAGGGTCACATCGATGATTCCTGTCTCCAGCGACGAGCCCTCCATCTGCTCCAGCTCGCGTGCCAGCCGTTGAGCGAGGAAGACCCCAGCGGTCCGGATCCCCACCATGGCCAGTCCCTCTGCTCCTCCATGTCTTTCCACGATCTCGCTGGCCATTCGCCTCAGGGCACGCCGCATCCCTTGCGCATTGAGGACCTTCTTGGAATTCCTCGGTTCCAACCCTGTCTCCAGTCAAACCCCATCCGGGATAAAAGGAAAGGGCTTCCCGTCCCGATTATTGTCTCTTGAACCCCGAAAGTCGGCACTCCCGAGGGAAGGCCACTTCAGCTTTGATTCTTCCCTACCATGATCGGAGGGGAAGGGTCAAGGGAAAGAGATGGCAAAGATAAGGACATCTTTTCCATTTCAAGCGGAGACTCGGGGAAGAAGATCCGAGCAAGCCGTGGATCAAGAGCTTCCAGGACTTTATATTCGGCCTTGGCTGCTTCCAGATCACCCAGCTTTAGGTAAGCCATCACAAGGAGGAGGTGCAGCAGAGGGTAATTGGGGCGCACCCGGAGGGCCTTCTTCAGAATCGTAATGGCTCGCTGAGGGTCTCCTCTTCTGAGATAGAGATCGGCCAGGACCCCGTACGCCTTCATCAAATCCGGTTTCAGGCGGATCGCCTGTTCTAGTTCCTGCTGGGCCTCCTTCCAGCGTCCTGTCTCCATATAGATCAGACCCAAGTTGGCATGGGCCTTGGCATAGCCCGGCCTGATCCGGACGGCCTCTCTGTAATGTTGGATCGCCTCCTGAAACTTTCCCTTTCGGTAGAGGGCGGAACCCAGATTGTTGTGTGCAAGGTAGTTCCCTTGGGTTACAGAGAGGGCGTGGGTGAACAAAGTGGTACTATCCCTCCAGTAGGAGGCCTGACTGCATGCGAGAAAGAAAAGGGCCAGAAGCCAAGAAACAGCGACCGCGGCTTCCAGAAAACGCCACCGTCTCCTTTTTCTCAGGACCTCCGCACCACCCCATGCAAGCATGATAAAGGGGCCAAGCAAAGAGATATAAGTATACCGATCGGCCATGGCCTGCGGCCCGGCCTGAACGATACCAATGACCGGGGCCAAAGTGATCAAGTACCAGAGCCATCCTACAAGGAGATAGGGTCTTCTTTTCCACCACCAAAGGGCTATACCGGTGATCGCCAAGATAAGCAAGGCCGATCCTACCGCCTTCGTCACCTGGGGCTCAGCAGGGAGGGGATAAAAAACAGCCAAGTCTTTGGGCCATACCATTTTCATTAGGTAGGTTGCGTATGAGACCGATGCATTGGCCAGACGATGCAAGAGGGGATAGTTCGTCATGGGGATCAGGGCACCTGCCGACTTGGCCGCATGAACGGTGATCAGACAAGAGCCCAGAGAAAGGATCACCAACGGGATCTTCTCCCTGAACAGGGGCCAGACCGCCCGGAGGGCTAGTGATTTTTTGGAGAAATCCTTCACCTCTGTGCTCTCCCATTGGATGTTAATAAGAGCTTGAACTCTTCCCAACGGCCAGAGATCCAGCAACAGAAGGAGCAGGGGAAAGCTCACCAGGATGGGCTTAGACATCAGCCCCAGAAGGAAGAGGAAAACCAAGAGAAGATAGGTTCGGAGCTTGGGCCTCCGTGCATAGGATGCGTAGGTCCAAAGGGCTAAAAAAAGAAAACATGTGCTTAGGAGGTCCTTTCTCTGCGCGGCCCAGGCCACGCTCTCCACATGGAGGGGATGGACCGCGAAGAGGCATGTAACGAGGAAGCTTCGCCACAAGGCTCCGGAAAGGCGCTCGAGGAGGAGGAAGAGTAAAACCGTGTTGAGGAGGTGGAGGAGCAGGTTGGTGAGGAGATGCCCGCCTGCACGGAGGCCATAGAGTTCCACATCGCTCATGTGGGAAAGCCAAGTTATAGGGTGCCAATGTCCTACATGGGTGTCAAAAAAGGCGGCGATGATGTTCTCCCAATGGAGCCCGTCCAGCACCAGGGAATTCCTCGTGATATAGAGTTCATCGTCGTAATTGTTGAATTCATGTCCTAAGATTTGACCATAGATCCCATAGACGGCGAGGAGAAGGACCAGGATAATGAGGAGTCGTATTGTGTGGGACTTGGTTTCGTTCATGGGGAAAGTGATCGGCTTAAAGAGGCTGCCTGGCTTGAATCAGCAAGGACCCTGCTAACTCCCGCAGCACCGCGATCCTCTCCAAAAGCTCCCCAGCCTTGGAGATAGGCTGGATTAGGAACAAAGGAGTCAAAGGATGAAGCCAGTCAAAGGGGGTGATCTTCACGTCAATGAACCCCTGGCGTTCCAGTTGCCTTTGAAGCCGCCACCGGAAGAACGCCGTCTCCTCGGGTGTATCGCCCAGTCGCTTCTTAAGCCATGGTACGTTCTTTTGGAGGAAGATTTGGGGGTTCAACATGTTCGGTTCCGCAAAAGCGGCCGTTCCCCCCGGTCGAAGCAGACCACGGATCCTCTCCAAAGCAGCTTTCAGCTCCAGGTGATGGAGCACGGACGAACCTACGATCGCATCGAATGGGTCGGAAGACCTATAATCCTCGAACCTCCCAACCAGGAATTGGATGTTGACAAAGGCCCCACATCGTCTCCTCGCTTTGTCCAAAAGCTCGGGAGACAGATCCAGCGCCACGATGTGGGCTCCGGTGCGTGCGAAAAATTGGGTAAAGATTCCGGTCCCGCAGCCGATCTCCAAGACCCTCATCCCGGGACCTAGCCCTGCAGCCCGCATGATCCACGCCGCCCTTCGATCGGCCCGAAGCCGGCCGGCTGGCGTGCCCCATCCCCAAACCCTATCCGGGTCCCCTTGGGACAATTTCATCCCGTGTTCCCGTTCTCGGAAGACAATGCTTTCTTTTAGCGAGTCGCCCAATTCCGCAGGGGATATATTATCCCCTCCCATCGAGGAGATAGGACCAGCCGCACCCCGTCGGAAGAAGGAAAGGTATTACTGTTCAGCCATGAGTCGACAAGTCCCCTTCCAATCGGTTTCCGGCTCACTTGAACTCCCCGGAGTTTTTCCCATGATGGCCTTGAGGAGACTCTTGGCCCTGATAGAATCCCAGGATTTCAAAAGGCGGTATTGGTCAAGGGCCCTCTCCCGATCCCCTAGGCGTAAAGATGCGATGCCTATAAGATAGCGTGCCAAAGTGAGCCCTGGACGTAGCTTGACCGCCTTTTGAAGCCAGGATATGGCTTCGCCGAATCTGCCCTGGTCGATCATAAGGGCCCCCAAATTCACATAGGCCTCTGCAAAGCGGGGTTCAATTCGGATGGCCTGGAGATAGTGTTCCAGGGCCTTTCCCTGCTGCCCCAACTCGGCCAAAAGCGAGCCCAAGTTGAGATGGGTCTCGAGATGACGAGGGTTCAGGCTCAGAGCCTTCTCATAGTGTCGGATAGCCTCTTTAGGCTTTCCCATCCTTTCGAAAATGTAACCTAGATGAAAATAGGCCCCCACGAAATCGGGCCGGATCTTGAGAGCTTCCCGGAGTTGATCCAAAGCCCTCTGCAGGTCGCCTCTCTTATAGAGGAGGTTGGCGAGATTATAGCGGGCTTCTACGTAGTTTGGTCGAAATTGAACGGCCTCACGGAAATGCCTTATCGCCTCACGCTCCCGCCCCTCCTTCATCAAGCAAAGCCCCATATTGTAGTGGGCATTTGGATGTTGAGGATCGATCAGAAGTGCCTGGCGGAGGTGTACCTTGGCCTCCTGGATCCGGCCTTGATCTAAGAGCGCCGCCCCCAGATTATTTTGGATCATGCTGTTGTTGCGCATTACAGAAAGGGAGTGGGTATATAGAGTCTCGCTGTCTTTCCAGTAACCCACCTGCCTTGAGGTTTGCCAAACCATGGGCACCAATCCCAAGACTACTACGACCCGAACTATTCGGGGGTGGAGACGAACCTTCCCCAGGAGGGCAGGGAAACCCCATGTGATCATCACAAAGAGGCCGACTATGGGAATGTAGGCAAAACGATCGGCCAAGCTCCTGCCTGAACCAACCCCCCCACTGGAAAAAGGGTCCCCAGAAACCAAAGCCAACCCACCAAGAGAGAAGGAAACTTCCTCCTGAGGAAAACGCAGGCCGCCGAGATCCCCGTTAACAGCACCAGAGCAAGACCTACCTCCCATAAAGGGATCTCCTTGGGGAACGGGTAGAAGACCGCAAGGTGAGTAGGTAGAAACGTCTTGGCTATATAGAGGACATAAGAGACCAGGAGGTTCTTCACTCGAAGGACCAGGGGAACGGCCTCCGCGGAAATCACGATGTCCATTCGAGCCACGGAGTAGAAAGAGAAGGCCACGGCCGCAGCCGAAATCGCCATCAACGGCACCTTCTCCACTATCAAATCCTTGAAGGAAACCCTCTGTAGGGAATCACCACAAGAAACCCCTCTGGAAGGTTCGTTACCCACCATGCAGGAACCTCCCGGAGTTTCAGTCCACCTCCTCAAGGGCCAGTAATCCAGAAGCAAGAGGACACAAGGGAGGGTAATGATCATGGGTTTTGCCAGGAGACCGAGCACGAGAAAAATGACGACCCAAAAGTACATCCCGCAGGTCCGGATCTCTACGTATCGGCAATAGGCCCATAAGGAGAGCAACCAGAAAAGGGCGCAGAGGAGGTCTTTCCGCTCCGCAACCCAGGCGACGGACTCCACATGCAAGGGGTGAAGGGCAAAGAAGATGCCTATGAACCAGCTCCTCCAGAAGTCTCCTGTCATTCGGAATATGACGGCGAGGATAAGAAAACTGTTCAACAAATGGATCAGGAGATTCGTAAGGTGATGTCCCCCAGGATTCAGTCCGAAGAGCTCGAAGTCCAACATGTGGGAAAGCCAAGTCAGAGGGTGCCAATAATCCACATTATTGAACGTGAAGGACCAAACAATGGAAGAAAGAGAAAGTCCTTGTCGAACATGAGGATTTTTTGTCACATAGATATCGTCATCTAGATTGATGAAGTCATGCTCGACTACCTCACGAAAACAGAAGAAGGTCAAGACAAGAACAAAGATGGTGGCCAGAAGGCGGACTCGACTTGAATCTTTCAAGTGAAATGTCACAGGTTCTGTCTCAGCGCCTGGATTTCATCCTCAAAGGCCGGATTTCCGGGTCAAACGAACTTCAATCGGGACAATGCAAAGAGCACCGTCCTGAAGAGCAACCAACCGTGTCTCCATCTCAGTATATTGGTCCGTCCATATTTGCGCTGCCCATATCGGATCGGAATCTCCACGATCTTCAGGTTTAATTTCGCGGCTCCAAACAACAGGTTGAAATCCCCAAAAGGGTCAAAATCCCCGAAGTAGGATCGGTTCAATTGGATCTTTTCATAGTCCGATCTCCATAGGGCTTTCGTCCCGCAGAGTGTGTCCCTTATGGACTGGCCCAAAAGCCAAGTGAAGGTCCAACTGAAGAACTTGTTCCCCACCAGATTGAGAAAACGCATGGCCTCTTTTTCCATGGGATAAACGAGACGGACTCCCTGAACGAACTCCCCTTTTCGGGATCGAAGGACCTCGTAGAACCGGGGGAGATCCTCCGGCGCAACCGTCAGATCCGCGTCCAGGATCATCAGGATCTCTCCCCGGGCCTTCTCGAATCCCAACCGGACGGCATCCCCTTTCCCCTCTCCCACCTGCTTCACCAGAAGACAGGGAATCTCCGGGTGCCTCTCCATCTCCCTCTCGATCGCCTCGTAGGTCCCGTCCTCCGAATGACCTTCCACGAAGATGAGCTCGGTTCGACTCCCCATCTTGGGGAGGCGATAAAAAATCTCCGGAATGTTGCCAGCCTCGTTGCGGGCCGGGACAACTACCGAGACACTGGGCTCTGCGGATACTTCCATATGGCCGGGCCGAGGCCTTGCGATGAGAAAGTTGGTAAGAGCCAGGTAGTGAAAAGGCCAAATCCGGACCACCACCTTATTACAGAAGGATGCCAACAAAGGAATGGGTAATGGACAGAGGATCTCCCCCCATCGGCGGATCACCTCGCAGTCACTCAGATCCATCAATCCCTGGATATCCTCCACGGTGAGCCAGTTTTGAGGAAGAAGTGGCTTGGCCAGTCCCAGTCGTCTGGCCGCATGGAGGGGAATTTCCCAGAGTCGACTGTAAGTATTAAGTAGAATTCGGGTCCTGGGGGTGGCCAGCCTACGAATCTCCTGAAAAGCAGTCTGAACATCCCATAGGTCGTTGATCACATCCGAGAGGATGATGACGTCGAAAGATCCTTTCAGGCAAAGGAAGTGAGCGTCACACTGAAGGAAGACTAGGCGAGGATGTCTCTTTTTGGCGCGGCGGATCATCTCCCCGGAAAAATCCACTCCTACTCCCAAGGAAGGTTGGAGAGAGGCGAGCAATTCCCCGGTCCCACATCCGATTTCGAGGACGCGTGCATCCCTAGGGACCATGAAACCATAAATCTGCCGGACCCGCCGATGATAGTATCCCCCCCAATGGGACCTACTCTCGCTCCTCCTCGCAATTGCGTCCCAGTGTGCCCGCCTACCTCGGGCGTAGTCGGACCCAGCCCTATCCAATGGTTGTTCTTTCTTCGGCATGAATGAACTCGGGGTAGGCTCCGCCCGTACAGGAGGGGCCATCCCTCCCTACAAGAGAGGACATCCGTATCGGCTTAGGGGTCTCAAGGACCCGTTTCATCCCTTGAGCTTCCGGGAAAAGATGCCGGCAGCTCAAGCCAATCATATGCAGGTAAAACTTATAAAAATTAGATTAAAATAGCAAGCAATTAATATTTATTTTTTATAATTTTTTTTAATAAGCTTTTTCACTCCGCTATTCGCAGCCTTTTCTGGGAGCCGAGCAACTCATTCTGTCCTAGGGGCCTGCATATTAAGAGCGAAACCTGCTCCTATAGGAATCCGATAGCGTCGTTTTCCAGCTCTCAGCCCCTCACCAGGTCTATGGGAAAGCTGTTCACAAGCTCGAGCCATTTCCTCTCATCATGATAAGCAAAACTTAGCCGTTCCAAGTAATAACAAAGCAATTTTCGTTCCAAAACGTCTTGGTTAGAAACCAGTGTATAAAGTTCCCCCCACCGAGGGAGCAGCGCAAGGCTAGAGCTAATAGCATGGGTCATTCATTCCAGAGGCCATACCAAAGCGAGGCATGGCAGTTAGTACAACTTTCAGGGCCCATCAACGCGTCAGTCAAGGGTGTGGACAGAGGAGTGCTATGGAGAGGAAGATCCTTGCTTGCACGAGCAGGAGACAATAAATCTCCATATGTCGAAAGTGCAATAAGGCTCTGCTTTGCCTCCCGGTGACCGCAGGTCCCACCGCTTAATGTATGAGATCGCCGATTCGGCTCCATCGGATGCGATGTCTCTTGCGATCCCATGAGTAGTAGATCAGAAACGCCTTTCCCTTGACCATCCCTACATGCACGAACCCCCAGTAGCGGGAATCCCGGCTGTTGTCCCGGTTATCTCCCATGACGAAGAGATGGTCCTTGGGGACACGAACCGGGCCGAAGTTGTCGCGGGGGTCCAGGCTCCCAGGGATCACCCTAGGGTCACTATAGTACCCATGCTCGTCCTTCAATGGGCTCCCATTGATATAGATCCTCTTGTTTCGGATCTCGACCACATCGCCCTCCACAGCGATAATCCGTTTGATGAAATCCTTTCGGTGATCCACCGGAAAAACGAAGACGATTACATCTCCACGCTTGGGTTTAGTGAAGGGAAGGAGCCGGATCTTGGTGTAAGGGATCCGGAATCCATAGATGAATTTATTGACCAGAATGTGGTCTCCGATCTGAAGGGTGGGCATCATGGATCCCGAGGGGATCTTGAAGGCCTGAACGAAGAATGTCCGGATGAAGAGGGCCAGAAAGAGGGCTATGGCGATGGCCTCCGCATATTCCCGGAGGGTGCTCTTCTTCTTTCGATGCAGAACGCCCTCGTTAGTCAAGGGCAGGGTATCGAGCTTGGTCTTCCCTCTGGCCATCATCCCCTCCCGACTCCAATATATTCAAAACCCTTTTCGCGAACTTTGCTCGGCTCGTAGATATTCTTCAGGTCGATAAGCAACGGCCTCTTCAACTCCTTCTTGAGTCTCCCGAAATCGAGGTTCCTAAATTGGTTCCATTCCGTGGCGATGATCAAGGCCTCGCTCCCCCTTGCGGCCTCATAGGCGTCCTCGCAAAAGGTAATCTTCCCATCCAACACCAGGGAGGCATTTTTCATCCCGGCAGGATCATATGCGCGAAGGATCCCCCCCTTGACCAAGAGCTGATCCGCAATATAGACGGCGGGGGCTTCCCGGATATCGTCTGTGTTGGGTTTGAAGGTCAACCCCAACAAAGCGAGGGTCTTCCCCTCGACTCCCTCCAACACCCTCTCCACTTTCTCGACCATCCGCTCCCGCTGCTGACGGTTGACGCGAAGGACCGCCTCCACCAACTCCAGGGACACCCCGGCCTCTCTGGCAAAATGGGCCAATGCCCTGGCATCCTTGGGGAAGCAGGACCCCCCGAATCCTGGACCCGGATGGAGAAACTTGGGGCCGATCCGATGGTCCAGGCCCATGGCCTTGGCCACTTGGTGAACGTCGGCCCCGATGACCTCGCAGAGGTTGGCCATCTCATTGATAAAAGAGATCTTGGTGGCAAGAAAGGCGTTGCTGGCGTACTTGATCATCTCGGCCGTCTCAATATTGGTGATCACGAATGGGGTCTCGATCAGATAGAGGGGGCTGTAGAGATCCTTCAGAATGGCCCGAGCCTGGTCGCTCTCGGCCCCGATGACCACACGGTTGGGACGCATGAAGTCCTCAATGGCCGAGCCCTCCCGAAGGAACTCGGGGTTGGAGGCCACCTCGAACTGGTAGGCTCCTTGGGAACACTCGCGGATGATCCGTTCCACCCGCCTTGTGGTTCCAACAGGAACCGTGCTTTTGGTGACCACGAGCTTGTACCCGTCCAGGCTCTCCCCGATCTGACGCGCCACCTCATCCACCGCGCTCAGATCCACGGATCCGTCTTCCCTGGAAGGAGTCCCCACACATATGAAGATCACCAGCGATTCCCGAACCCCGCGTCTCAGGTCCGAGCTGAAAGAGAGTCTCCCTTGTTCCGCATTCCGTTTGACCAGTTCTTCCAACCCGGGCTCGAAAAAGGGTATCTTCCCTTCCCGAAGCGTGTGGAGCTTCTCGGTGTCCTTCTCCACACAGATGACCTTGAGGCCGAACTCGGCGAAACAGGCTGCAGTGACCAATCCGGCGTAGCCCGCCCCAACCACGCAGATGTGCATGGTACCACTCCTTTCCCTTACTATATCCCCAAAGAAACTCCCGTTACCGATCAACCCTCTCCCAATCCGGAAAGAAGGACCCTACCTTTTCCCTCCACATTATGATTATGCTGTTGACGGAAAAGGATCCGGCCCTTTGGTATTCTTAGAGAGAGTAAGAAAACCCCGACATTCCTCCTTCCACATGGCATCGATGCCATAGCTCCAACATCAAGAGATTCCAGATTTGATAATGGCGATTCCTTACCCCTTCCATGTGTTCCCGGATCAAACGCTCCACTCGCTCAGGACGGAAGTATCCTCTTTCTCTAGCCCGTTGATCCGTCAGGAGATCCCAGACCATCTCCCTCAAATCCTCCTGGAGCCAGCGCTCCAGAGGTGGGGTAAAACCCCTCTTCCGTCGCTGCAGAACTCCTTTAGGCAAGAGACCTCGCAGGCTCCGCCGCAGGATCCACTTTCCTCGGCCCCACCTCACCTTCAAATTCGAGGGGAGAGACGCGGCAAATTCCAGCAGGTAGTGGTCCAAAAAAGGAGATCTCACCTCCAGGCTGTGGGCCATGGAGGCAATGTCCATCTTCACCAAAAGATCATCGGGAAGATAGGTGTTGATATCGGTGTGAAGGGCCTGACCCACCAAGTCTTCAGAAGGACCCTCTTGGAACATGGTCTCCAGAAGGAACAATGTATCCCGCTGAGAGACTTCTTCCAGGAATTCTTCGCTGCAGAGCCATTCTTTCTCATCAGGGGGGAAATGCGAGATCCATTGTCCGTAACGACGAGCGAGGCTATCTTCCCCTGGACGTGCAAAGAGGCGGACTCGATGGAGCCAATGAGAACGTTCCCACCCTCTAGCTGGAATCCTGGATAATAATGACGGGATCATGCGCTGCCTCAGGGCTCGAGGGAGGGCCGCGAACCGCCGATACCACCCCAAAGCGCGATATCGCTGATAGCCGGCGAAGGCCTCATCCCCACCATCCCCGCAGAGGGCCGCCTTTACTCGTTGACTCATGGCCCTGCACACGTAGAAGGTGGGAACTGCCGAGGGATCTCCGAAAGGCTCATCGTAATGCCAAGCGATGCGTGGTAGATCCTCCTGGATGTTGGGGGTCACGTGGATCTCTTCATGGTCCGTTCGGTATCGCCCAGCCACCTCTCGGGCGAAGCGGACGTCCTCCGATCCATCGTCCTGAAAATCCACCGTAAGCGTCCGCAGCGGGCCTCGGCTGTGGAGCCGCATGAGGGCCACAACAGCGCTACTGTCCAGTCCCCCACTTAAAAATGCCCCTAGTTGAACATCGCTCACAAGGCGCAGTCGTACGGCCTCTTCCAGCCGGGCCATCAGTTCCTGGACAGCGGATCTCGGGTTCCAATGCTTCTCCGTGTCCCACGGAAGGGTCCAATATCGTTCCACCCGGATGGTTCCCTCCTTCCAGATGAGGTAATGGGCCGGAGGAAGTCGCTTCACTCCTTCCCAGGCACTCAAATCTCCGGGCACGTACTGGAGGGTCAGGTAATGGTATAAGGAATCCAAATTCACGCTGACCTTCCATCGAGGGTCGGCCTTGAAGGCCTTTGCCTCACTGGCAAAGGTCAAGGAATCTCCATCCAACCGATAATAGAGGGGTTTTTGACCCAGACGATCCCTGGCCAAAAGAAGAGCCCGCTTGGTCTCGTCCCAGATTCCCAATGCGAACATCCCCCTTAGATCCTGCAGAGCCCTCTCCCCCTTCTCCTCATAGAGATGGAGGATCACCTCCGAATCCGTTCGAGAACGAAACCGATGACCTCTCTGAATGAGTTGTTCCCGCAGCTCGCCAAAATTATAGATCTCCCCGTTAAAGACCAGCCGAAGGGACCCGTCCTCGTTGGGCATGGGCTGACGACCCGCCAGGCTCAAGTCGATGATGCTCAACCGTCGATGCCCCAATCCCACCCAAGGTCCGCGGTGGGAGCCACCGGCACTTCGGACCCATATCCCCTCGTCATCGGGCCCCCGATGCGACATGAGACTGCACATCCGTCGAAGGGTATGGACATCCATCCGAGGCCCCTCCATGGACACACTGCCGCAGATTCCGCACAACGCCCTTTTCCTCCCCTTTCAGCTTCCGTGAACGTCGAAGGAGACCTCCTCTGGGTCCTGGTGGCCTAGTCTCCCCCAGGATGGGAAGAAGACGAATCCTCAATCAGACCAAAGTGGCTCAAAGTCCTCCGGAGCCCTTCTTCGAAATCCACCTTAGGTCGGTAACCCAGAAAACCCTCGGCCAAGGTGATATCCGCCAGAGAATGACGGACATCCCCGGGACGGGGAGGGGCGAATTCCGGAGTGGGCTTCACCCCTGCCACTCTCGACATGGCCTCCAGCAACTGCAGCACACTGATGCTCCGCCCGCATGCGATGTTGAAGACACGGCCTGGGGCCTCCTCGGCGAAACACGCCCGCAGGTTGGCCTCCACCACGTTTTCCACAAAGGTGAAATCCCTGGTCTGCCGTCCGTCTCCATAGATGGTGGGAGGTCGTCCCTCCTTTAGAGCTGAGGCGAAGCGGGGGATCACTGAGGCGTAATGGGAGGAGGGATCCTGCCTGGGTCCGAAGATGTTGAAATAGCGAAGGACCACGGTCTCCAGGCCGTAGGAGGCGAAAAAGGCCCGGCAATACCCTTCCCCTGTAAGCTTGGTGGCCGCATAAGGGGAAAGGGGGGACGGGGGAAGATTCTCCCGTTTTGGCCGTATCTCCTCCCCTTCCACATTGCCGTAGACCGACGAAGAGGAGGCAAAGATCACCCGCTTTACCCCCGCCTCCTTGGCCTTGATGAGGACCTTAAGGGTCCCCTCCGCATTGACTCGATGGCTCGTCCAGGGATCCTCCACGGAGCGGGGGACCGAGGGGATGGCGGCTTGGTGCAGCACGTAATGGACCCCCTCCATGGCACGTCCCAGCAGCCACTCTTGGCAGATATCCCCCTCGATGACCTCCAAGGACGGATGACCGGCCAAGTGGCTGAGATTCTCCCTCCGGCCCGTGGAAAAGTCGTCGATGACCCTGACTTCATGACCGTCGGACAAAAGTCGGTCCACCAGATGAGACCCGATGAATCCTCCTCCTCCCGTCACCAAGAACCTCGCCATGCTTCAGCCTCCTATGATCTCCCGAAAGCACCCCAACGAAGGGCCTTATATGCCCCGTATGGTGACCATGTCAAGTTCCCATGGGGGAGGATATCGCACCGATGTCAGGAACAAACCTCTGGCCGGAGCTGTCATCCCGGCCGCAGCCCGATCTTTCCGCATCAGGATGCAAGGAATCTCTTCAGGAGCCCTCTTTCCCAGACCCACCTCCACCAATGTCCCAACAATGGACCGAACCATATATTTGAGAAAGGCATTGGCCTCGATCCAGAAGACGAGCAGGGGCCCCTCTCTCCGCCAACCACAATCGATCACTTCTCTAATCGGGTTGTTCGCATCGCAATTGGAGGATCGAAATGACGAAAAATCGTGCCTCCCCTTGATGAAGCGAGAGGCCTCCTCCATGGCCTGAAGGTCGAGAGGAGAAGAAAGATTCCAACTATAGCGATGCTGAAAGGCCGAGGCCACCCGATCGTTCCATATCCGATACTCATATCGTTTGCCCAGTGCGCTGAATCGTGCATGAAAGGACCACTCCACCTCTTGGGCCAAGAGGATTCGGATATCCTCCGGCAAAAGGGCGTTTAGGGCTCTCTGCAGGGTATCGGGATCAAGGCGGGAGGATGTATGGAAATGGGCCACCTGTTGCAAAGCGTGGACCCCCGCATCGGTCCTCCCCGCAGGGGTGAGCCGACTTGGGTGTTGGGTGATCCTTTGGATGGCCTCTTCCACTACCTGCTGAATGGTCCGAACTCCCGGCTGGATCTGCCATCCATGGTAGCCTCCCCCGTCGTATTCCAATATCAGCCGGATGTTTCTCTTCAAAGCTTCTTCTATGTTCCCTTTCAGGGTTTCCAGCACGCAGGCTGGAGGCTGCGGCTACAGCTTTTGTCCCACGATCCTACGCCAACGGTGTGGGGCTCCATGCTGATAAGCTCACCCTTCAGCCCCCGAGCCTCCAGCCCCTAACCTTGAGCCGAGCACCTTCGCCGTTCGCCTTTGCGCCGCTCTCCAGCTAAAGGGGAGCTATTTTTCTCCGTACGCATTCTAAGTCTTTGAAACCGTACCACAATCCTCTACCGGGTTCAAGAAGTGCCACTAACCCTCCTTTCGGTCGGAAGATACGGCCTTTCTCCGTCTGGACACTCCTGGCGTTTTTCCCTATGATGGTGGGATAATAACCGGCTTTTCGGGGATCTCCTCGATTTCGCCATAAACTGTTTTCCTGAGTTGCAGAAAGGATTCGCCTGGGACGCTTGAGGAGACCTGGATCATGAGGGTGATGCTTACGGGGGCCACAGGTTTTGTGGGCGGACACCTCCTCAAGCTCCTCCTGGAGAAGGGATTTTCAATCCGATGTCTCGTCCGACCGGGACGTGAAGATCTCCTTCCCAGAGCAAGCCGGGTGGAGATCGTCCATGGAGATCTCTGCGACGCTCAAGCCGTGGAGAGGTGCGCTCGAGGATGCCGTGTCATCTTCCATGTGGCCGCCGACTATCGCTTATGGGTCCCGGACCCCTCTAGGATGTATGCTGTTAACGTGGGTGGGACGAGGAATGTCCTCTTGGCGGCCCGAACGGCCTCCGTAGAAAGGGTGATCCACACCAGCACGGTGGGGGCCCTGGGAATCCCTCCGGACGGCTCTTGGGGTACCGAAAAGACCCCCGTCTCCCTCCATGACCTTGCAGGGCCTTATAAACGTTCCAAGTATCTGGCGGAGCAAGAGGCCCTTCATGCCGCGAAGGAAGGACTCGACGTGGTTGTGGTCAACCCAAGTACCCCCGTGGGACCTGGCGACCGTAAACCTACCCCTACGGGGAAGATTATCGTGGACTTCCTTAATCGTCGGATGCCCGCTTATGTGGAGACGGGCCTTAATTTGATCCATGTGCGCGATGTGGCGCAGGGCCATGTGCTGGCCTTGGAACGGGGGCGCAGGGGTGAGAAGTATATCCTGGGCAACCAAAACCTCACCCTTCGGGAGATTTTTCAGATGCTCGAGGAGATCGCAATGATCCCTGCGCCGCGCATCAAACTGCCCAGAAAACCCATCGAGATCTTGGCCATTCTCAATGAGGCCGTGAGTCGCTGGATCACCCATCGTGAGCCCCGCATACCGCTGGACGGGGTGCGTATGGCGGCGAAGAAGATGTTCTTCGATGCTTCCAAGGCCGTGGATGAGTTGGGGCTTCCGCAGACTCCCGTCCGCCAGGCTCTCTCGGAGGCGGTGGAGTGGTTCCGTCGAAACGGATATGTCCGGAATACCTGAGCGAGGAACGGATTCACCATGCCTTTTGAAGAGGATTCAAGGGAACCAGGTGGCGGCAGAAGCCAAACCTCAGGCTCACGGGACCGAAAGCTAGGCGACGAATGGGCCGACTGGGACGGCTCTGTAGATGGAGACATCGACGAGCCCAAAGGGCGATTCCTCCTCTTGGCCACCTCCATTTGGGGGCTCCTGGCGGTGGGGCTTCTGGTCCTGGCCTACCTCGTGGAACCCAGGCTGAAGCAGTGGCCGCCCTGGGTGCAGGTCCTCACTAAGGGCGCCATAAGTGTGCTCTTCGTGGCCGCCCTGGCCTATTACCTCCTGGTCCTCGTGGAGGTCCTCACGGAACGCGTCTCCGTCCTTCCCTACGGCGCCAGCGAAAAGATGCTCCTTTGGCTCCTTCCCAAGGCCGTCTGGTTGGGAGGCAAATTCGGGCTCTCGCGTGATCGGATCGGAAACTCGTTCGTGAAGGTCAACAACGCCCTGACACGGTCCTATAGGAGGCGGATCGACGGGACCAAGCCGGTCATCCTCCTGCCACGATGCCTAAGCCGTGAGACCCGCAAGGCGATTCGGGAGATGGTGGGAGATTCCCCCTATGGTATCTACACAGTGGGAGGAGGAGAGGAGGCAAGAAAGGTCATCAGCAAGGAGCGACCCAGCTTTATCATCGCCTTGGCCTGCGAACGGGACCTGATCAGCGGGATCAGGGACGTGGCCCTTCGGATCCCTGTGATCGGAATCCCCAACAAGCGCCCTGAAGGACCTTGCAAGAACACCTTGATCGACCTGGAGGAGTTCCGGAAGGCCCTTCAATTCGCTCGTGAGACCGCCTACCGAGGCACTCCTTCCATAAGGGAAGCCATTACCCGCACTTCGGATGACGCACCATGAAATTTCCTCTTTCCCTTCACTGGAGTATGACCCGTTACCTCGTGAAGATGCGGCGCAAAGGGGTGGAGCGGTTTCCACTCGTGCTCATGTTGGAGCCCACCCATCGCTGCAACCTCCAATGCACCGGATGCGGCCGCATCCGGGAGTATCGAGAGACCCTCCACATGGAACTCTCTCTGAGCCAATGTCTTGAGTCTGTACGTGAGTGTCCCGCACCTGTGGTGACCATCACTGGAGGAGAGCCCCTGCTCTATGAGGAGATCGACTCCCTGGTCAGGGAGATCCTCAGAGTAGGAAGGCACATCTATCTTTGCACCAATGGTCTACTTCTGGAGTCCTCTCTGGATCGCTTCAGACCCTCCAGCCGCCTTACCCTTAATGTCCACCTGGACGGTCCTCCGGAAGTCCACGACCAACTGATCGGCACCCCGGGGATCTTCGAACGTGCTCTGAATGGAATCCGTGCGGCCAAGGCGAAAGGCTTTCGAGTGACGACCAATACCACCATCTATCGGGAAACCCGGCCCGAAACCCTGGATCGACTCTTTCATGAACTGACCCAAGTGGGCGTGGATGGACTCTTGGTTGCTCCAGCCTATCACTACGAGGCGGTGGACGACGGGATCTTCCTCACCAAGGAAGAGATCATCCAAAAGTTCCGACAGATGGAACCCGTCCTCAAACGCCATAAGATCCTCAGCACGCCTCTTTATCTCGACTTCCTCATGGGACGGAGGGCCCTTCGGTGCACCCCATGGGGGAATCCGACCCGCAACCCTAAGGGCTGGAAGTCCCCCTGTTATCTCATCACGGACGGCCACTACCCCACATTCCAGCAGCTGATGGAGGCCACTCCCTGGGAGCGATTTGTCACAGGAGATGATCCCCGCTGCCGCAATTGCATGATGCACTGCGGATTCGAGCCCACGGTGGTCCGGGAGTTGAGCGGGAGCCTCAAGGATCTGTGGCGAATGATCCTCTGGAACCTCCAGTAGCCGTATAGAGGGCGCAAGGCCCAGGACACTAGGCTCAAGGCTGAGGGTTCAAGACTCAAGGCGCACGGTTTATGGTGCATAGCAATTTCGTCGACGCTTATTCACTTAGCTCCGAATTTGTTACAAGTTACAAAGAAGGATGTCCCTGGAGCGAATATTCGAGATTTTTCGGGGCGCCCCCGCCTTGGCGAATCCCTCACTTGGGCGGGACCGAAGGGCGGATTTCCGGGCTTTGCGGCCGTTAGGCCGATTCCGGGAATCCGAATCCCGCCGTAAAGGCGGGACAGCCTAGAGCAGGCCGAAAAATATCGCCAGTGAGAACAAGGGACATCCTTCTTTGTTCAACGCCTAAATGAGTCCCTGCTGAGCTAAGTGAATAAGCGGATTCTCGTAGTCGCGGGCCTCAGCCCGCGCAACGTAGAAAACAGCCTTGCAGTCATTCTCACTGCCTGCAACGAACTTCATGACGCATCCGGGTAAGTAATGGAAGCACTCCTCGGGACGATCATCCTGCGCCCATACGTCTTTCTTTTTTTGGCCTGTTATTTGATCGGGGCTTCCCTTCAGTTCGGCATCCGGCCAGCAATGCTCTTCATACCGGTGGGCTACCTCATCGCCCTCGCATCGGAATGGTCCTCCACACATTGGGGGTTTCCCTATGGATTGTACGGCTACGTTCCCGCCACGGCGGGAACGGAGATCTGGGTCTTGGGTGTTCCCTTCATGGACTCGCTCTCCTATGTGTTCCTTTCGGCCTCCAGCTACAGCACGGCCCTCTTCCTGTGGAGGCCCATCCGGAAGGGAACCAACGGTTGGCAGATCGGCCTGCCCGAGGGCCCTGAGAAACCGTGGGCTCCCATCCTGCTGGGGAGTCTTCTTACGGTCTTTCTGGATGTGATCATCGATCCTGTAGCCCTCCGGGGGGATCGTTGGTTTCTGGGAAAGATCTACGCCTACCCCCTGGAAGGTCCCTATTTCGGTGTTCCCCTGAGCAATTTTGGGGGCTGGCTGATGGTTGGCTTTGTGCTCATCCTCAGTCTTCGTCTTCTCCATGGATGGGAGGGTAGTGGAAAGCACAGGTACCACAAGCCGTGGGCGCCCCTTTGGGGCCCTGTCCTCTATCTGGGGATCTTGGTCTTTAATCTGACTGTCACCTTCTGGATCGGAGAGATCACCTTGGGTCTGGTGGGAGCCTTTTTGACAGGGCTGTTGGTGACGCTGGGAGGTTTCTGGACCCTATCCAAGATATCTCTGGAGTCCACCCCGAAGGATCACGAGGAGAGATAGGCCTCCAAGATCGGCCACAGGACTGTCCCGAGTGCTCGGCTGGCCGAGAGGGCGTTTCGTGCCATCCGAGCTATCTGGTATATGCCTCCTGGTCGACGCATAAGGTCTCGAAGGATGAGCCTTCCGCTAAGCCGGAGGGATTCGTCCATCCATTCACGGATCCGTTCCTCCACTGGATCGAACAGGGTGTCGGAGATGGAACGAATCGCTGCCAATGGGACCTCCCTGGCGCAGAGGGCCTCGCATAGATAATAGGTCTCCATGTCGACCACAGCGGGCATGAACTCCTCGGGGAGGATTTCGGCCAGCTGCACCTTGCTCGCGGGTGCATCCACCGAGACCACCCCTCCGCCAAGATGAACCCTTTGGGACCTCCCTCCCCATGTCTCCGGCCGCGGAGGGAGATGCGTCATACAAGGGGGAGAAAGGGTCCCGACCATCTCGTGGAAACGGGTGACCCTGTCGGCCGCCACCACATGGCCGACGCCCAGCTCCGAATGAAGCCCCCCGGCGAACCCTACGGAGAGAAGTGCGCGCGGGGAAAGATCCTCCAGGATCTCCTCCAGCCCCTCCATGGCCCTTGCCGCGCCCATCCCCGTGACGATCCAACGGATCCGGATCCCACCTTCCACCCTCTCGTAGATGCAGCGGCCCGATGAACTCCTTCGCATAGTCCACCCCTTGCGCCTCAAGAGAGGCCACCCTTCCATGCGAAGAGCCGTTAAGATCCCGATATCCATGCCGCGCATAGTTGATGGCTGTCCCGCCTTAATACCCGCCCTCTTCCGGTCGATATGATAAAACAAGGCGGATGAAACATCCAGGAGATCTGTATCTCCCGAACATGTTCCCATCTTTGCCATCCGAGGGGAGATTCGTCGAATCGAGGAGCTCTGGGAAACCAACCTAACCTCATGCAACAGAGACGGATCGAAGAGGACCTGCAGGCGATATACCGATGGGATCCTGGAATATACGGGCCGAGGAGGAGAGTTTTTCGGGAAGGAACGCTTTGAGGAGCAGATCGTGAGGCTGCGCAGCCTGCCTCTCGGGAGGATGGTCGCAGCTCTCACGGACGTCCTGAAGAAATGCGGCTATCCTTCGGAGCCGAAGAAGGAGGAAACCGCCCCTTTTCCTGGTGGCATCAGTCAGGAGACTGCGGACTGGATAGAGGACCAGCTCTGAGCGTCTGTCTTCGGCACATCTGAGCGGGGGAGATGAAAAAGGGCAAGGCGCTGACGGCCCATGCCATAAAGGGAAGCGCGAGCACTTCCTGCAGGCAAGGATGGACGACTATCTCTCAAAACCGATCACACCGGATGGCCTCTTCTCAATGGGCTGGAGAACTCCATGGAAGAGCTCAATGGGCGTTGGGGAGGTGCTTCGTAGACCGGAATCTCTGTCTCAATAATGGCTCTCATCATCCATATGGTGTATTTTGTCTATCTCGTCCGTTTCGTGCGTGGGTTTAACCGCTCACTCCCTTCGTATTTCATCTCCACGGTCTCAAAAGAATCCTCGAATACCTTGAGGATTACATTCCCTTAGCCCATTAGCGGACCTGATTCGATAATGAATCACATCCCCCCAGTAAACGCACCCCGGAAACACCCTGCTTTCCATCCTCTCTCTGCATCCCCTCCCTAAACAAAGCCCTACGCTCTCCTCCATTCTCTTTGGCGGAAAGCCTTCCCCATTTATTCAAATCCTTGACTCACCCATCCCCACCTTAGGTAGAAGCGACCTCTCCGTGGCGGCAATTTACCCATTTTTTTCCTTGAGGCAAAATGCGCAAAAATCATCCAATCATCCAGACAACCAGATACACCGGATAAACCGGACCCCCGGGTTATCAATCTTGACACGGTCCTTGGATATGGATAAGTTTTAAGGAAAGTTTATATGTATATGGAGTATGGCAATGAAGAAAACCACAGTGGTCATCGACGAGAAACTCCTCGCCGAGGCCATGGAGGCCATGGGGGCCAAGTCAATCCGCGAGGCCATCGAGACGGCCCTTAGGGCCGCGGTCAACAAGAAAAAACAGGAGGCCTTGGCCGCCGCGCTGGGCACCTTTGAGCTGGATTTGACCCTGGAGGAGCTGGAAGAGCTGCGCAATGCCCATTGATCGCTTTCTCGTGGACACTTCGGTCTGGATCTTCGCATTGAGGAGGGATCCTATCCCCTCGATCCGGGAGCGGATCGGGCGCCTCCTCAATGCGAACGCCGTCTTGATCACCAGGATCATCCAGCTGGAGATCCTGGGCGGTGCCAGGACCGAGCGGGAATTCCACCGATTGAAGTCCCTCCTGGATGCCCTCGATCGGGTGGAGGCGGAACGCCCTGTCTGGGAGCGGGCGTACGGGCTTGCCTTCACGTTGAAACGCAAGGGCATCACCGTCCCCTATACGGACATCCTGATTGCAGCCTGTGCCATGGCCTCGGGCTCCACCTTAGTGCACGCAGATGCCCACTTCGACCTGATGTCCGAACACGTGGACCTTCAGGTGGAAAGCCTCGTTGCGGAGGTTCAAAATTGAGGACGTCCGTGAAATTTTGGGTATGGTCTATATTGAAAGTGGCACGCTCATCTCTTGGGTCGGGAAGATGGCAAGCAATCCCTTGCCACAGGAGGTAGACCGTGCTGGAGCAAGAGGTACATATCGTACTTGGGTTTCGTTTGGCAATGGGCGAAGTGATTCTCGGCAAGGTTGTCTATACGCTTCAGAAGCCTTCGGGATCCGCTTATGCTTCGGATCCTTGAGGCCATATTGATGGGCTATGACGATATTATCTGTGACCAGCTCCTTGGAAAGTGTGGAAAGGGAAAGGTGCCATGAAGGTCGTGTTTCACGAGGAATTCCATCGCTGCTATACGCCTGACCCTGCAGCGGCCCAAGGCCGGATGGAGGCCGTTGTGGAGGCCGTTGGAGACCGCTTTTCCTTTGTGAAGGCCCGACCCGCCACGTCCGAGCAGATAGGAAGGGCCCACAGCTCACGGCATATGAAATCTGTGTCCTCCGCAGGGCTCTATGAGATCGCCGCCCTTGCGGCCGGGGGCGCTGTCCAGGCCGCCCTCATTGGAATGAAGGAGCCTGCCTTCGCCCTGATCCGACCCCCCGGCCACCACGCCTCCAGGGATCACAGCTGGGGATTTTGCTATTTCAACAACATGGCCATCGCGCTGCTGGAGCTTCGGGCCCAAAGACTCATCCGAAGCGCCTTGGTCCTGGACATCGATCTCCACTTCGGCGACGGAACCGTGGACATCTTGGGAGGCCAGGGCTGGGTGCGAATCCACAACCCCTCCTCAAGGGACCGTGAGCTTTACCTGAAAGAGGTGGAGGAGGCCATCGCCGGAGAACCTGTGGACATGATCGGAGTCTCCGCGGGATTCGACTATCACCAAGACGACTGGGGAGGGCTCCTCACAACCGAGGATTACGGGCAAATCGCCCGTTGGGTCCGCAAGGCAGCATCCCAATGGGGCAGCGGGTGTTTCGCTGTGTTGGAAGGGGGATATAACCATCAAGTCCTAGGGGAAAATGTGGTGGCCTTTCTTGAAGGGCTATCATAGTGTAGGCGGACTCATGCGAAACTGAAGGGATCAACGAAATAAAGGAGAGGGACCAGACCAGCGGACCGGACGGAAACGTCTCTCAATCAATCCGCTTCAGACGATAGCTTGTGCTGCCCATCCCGATCCTCTCTGCATGCCTCAGCTGCACCATGGGATCCAGATGGGGATGGGAAAGCGCGGCCAGGTCCTTTCCTCCCACCTCTCGAGTGAGGTCCAAGGTGGCCATATCCACCGCCACAGGGTCCGTGGATCCCAGGATCCCGATGTCGGGTAGGATCTTCTTCTGGGCCGTGGGCATGCAATCGCACTCCTTGGTCATGTCCACCAACACGTTGAAGAAAAAGCACTTTCCCTCCTTGTGGACCAGCGCCCCCATGGCGTACTCGGCCATGCTCCTCTGGAGTTGAGCCGATTCCTTCCCCCAGTTGTAGCGTATCGCATCGAATCGGCAGACGGCCAGGCACTGACCGCAGCCGATGCAGGCCTCTTGGAGGATGTAAGAAGACTCCTCCCTTTCCTCGATGGCCCCCTTGGGACACCATTTACGGCATTTCCCGCAGAGCTGGCATTTCTGGGGGTCGACCTGGGGCATGATGGAGGAGTGCTGTCGCATCTTTCCCGCACGGGAGGCCAGCCCCATACCCAGGTTCTTGATGCAGGCCCCGAAGCCCGTGCCGATATGCCCTGTCGCGTGGGAGACCACCAGAAGGGCATCGGCCGCAAGGATCTCTCGGGCGATCTGAACCCGGCTGTGAAGTTCACCCGGGATCTCCACCTCCATTTCGGTGTTGCCCACAAGCCCGTCAGCCATGACAAAAGGGGCCCCCACCCGCTCTATGGAAAACCCGTGGCCATGGGCTAGAAGGATGTGTTGGATGGCGTTTCCCCTCTGCCCCCGATAGAGGGTGGACGTCTCGGTAAGAAAGGGGAAAGCCCGCGAACCCTTCACGCGTCGGACCAGCTCGGCCACCACTTGCGGGCGCACATGAGTGCGGTTTCCCTTCTCTCCCACATGCACCTTGATGGCCACAAGCTCCCTCTGTGAGATCCTCGAGGCCACATCAGCGGCTTCATAGAGCCTCCCCACGGCCTTGGCCTGTTCCTTGGGAGTGGCCCCGTCACGAACCTCCACCAAGTAGACCCATGAACTCATCCCACATCCCCCTTTGCCCGAACCTTCAGCCCGGAATGCTATGCCAACAACGCTCCTCATGGCAAGCCCAAGCCTCATGTGTGGGACCTGGGGCCCTGAGTCCTTCTCCGTAATCCCCTCGGGATTGACGGCTGAGGCCCCCCGGAGTATAAAGTTGAGTGCCCACCCCATTGACTCTATCCATGGGAAGGGGATGACCGCCAATGATCCATCGCATCGAGATCGGCTTCCTGGAGGATGTCGGGGATGCGTACGGAGCACGCATCGCAAGGCGCATCTCTGAACATCTCGGTTTTGCCGTTGATCGAGCCCGCACCATCGATGTCTACACTGTGGAGGGAGACATCTCCGAGGGCCAGGCCGAACAGATCGCCCGAGAGCTCTTTCTCGACCCCATCACCCAGGAATTCCGCGTGAACCGCCCCCTGGCCCGGGATTTCGACTGGCTCATTGAAGTGGGCTACCTCCCCGGGGTGACGGATAACGTGGGGCGCACCGCCCGAGAGACCATCGAGACCTTTTTGGAGAGACCGCTGGGTGGGGGGATCTACACCTCGCGGCAATACCTCCTTTGGGGACGCCTCTCCAGGGAGGAGGTGGAGCAGATCGCCGTGCGGCTTCTGGCCAACACCCTCATCCAGCGGTACGAGATCCGAAGCCGCAGACAGTGGGAGGAAGGCCGGATCATCCCTCCACGGGTCCCCAAGGTCAGGGGCGAAGCAGTGGACCACGTGGAGGAGATAGACCTCGAGATCCCCGACTCCGACCTTATGAGGCTGAGCCAGGAGCGCGTCCTTGTGCTGGACCTCAGGGAGATGAGGGCCATCCAGGCCTATCTCAGGCGCAGTGAGGTCCTGGAAGCCAGGCAACGGGTTGGACTGGGGCCGAGGATCACGGATGTGGAGATCGAGGCCCTGGCCCAGACCTGGTCCGAGCATTGCAAGCACAAGATATTCAACGCTGTTATCCGGTATGTGGACGAGACAGGCCGCCAACGGGTCATCCACAGCCTCTTCGATACATTCATTCGAGGGGCCACTCAGAAGGTCCGCGAGGCATTGGGACATCGGGACTGGTGCCTCTCCGTATTCAAGGACAACGCCGGTGTCATCCGGTTCAACGATGAGTGGAACCTGGTCTTCAAGGTGGAAACCCACAACACCCCCTCGGCCCTGGAACCCTATGGAGGTGCCCTCACCGGCATTGTGGGGGTCAACCGGGATCCTTTCGGCACAGGAAAGGGGGCCAAGCTGATCTTCAATACGGACGTCTTCTGTTTCGCCCCCCCGGATTACGACAAGCCCCTCCCCCCCCGTCTTCTCCATCCGCGGCGGATATTCGAGGGGGTCAGAGAGGGAGTCGAACACGGAGGTAACAAGAGTGGGATACCCACGGTCAACGGATCCATCGTCTTCGACGAGCGCTATGCGGGAAAACCCCTTGTCTACTGCGGGACAGGAGGGCTGATGCCCCGCACTATCAAGGGAGAGCCCGCCCACGAGAAGGCCGCCAGAGCTGGCGATCTCATCGTGATGACGGGAGGCCGGATCGGTAAGGACGGTATCCACGGCGCCACCTTCTCCAGCGAGGAGCTCCATGAGGGCTCCCCGGCCACAGCCGTCCAGATCGGAGATCCCATCACGCAGAAAAAGATGACCGACTTCCTCCTCAAGGCACGGGACGAGGGCCTCTACACGGCCATCACGGACAACGGCGCCGGGGGGCTCTCGTCTTCGGTGGGGGAAATGGCCAAGGATTGCGGGGGCTGCGAACTCCATCTCGACCGAGCTCCCTTGAAATACCAGGGACTGCGGCCATGGGAGATCCTCCTCTCAGAGGCCCAAGAACGAATGACTCTGGCCGTGCCTCCGGAGAAGGAGGCCCGATTCCTGGAGCTGGCCCGCCGTATGGGTGTGGAGGCGACGGTCCTGGGACGTTTCACGGACAGCGGCTACTTTCATGTGCTTTACGAGGGAAGGACCGTGGCCTACCTGGATATGGACTTCCTCCACGATGGAGTCCCCCGGATGGAGCTCGAGGCCCGATGGAGCCCTCCTAGACATGAGGAGCCGGACTTCCCCTGCCCCGAGGAGTTGACCTCCCTCCTGCTCGCCATGCTCGGCAGGCTCAACATCTGCAGCAAGGAATCCGTGGTTCGACAATATGACCATGAGGTCCAGGGGGGAAGCGCGGTCAAACCCATGGTGGGGGCTATGGAGGACGGACCGGGAGATGCCGCCGTGTTGCGGCCCTTGCTCGACTCCACGGAGGGGGTGGTCGTCTCCCATGGAATATGTCCCCGGTACAGCGACATTGACACCTACGCCATGATGGCAGCCGCCATCGATGAGGCCCTTCGAAATTACCTCTGTGTGGGAGGGGTCATGGACCGCTTGGGAGGACTGGACAACTTTTGTTGGCCTGACCCCGTCCAATCCGAGAAAACCCCCGATGGCCACTATAAGCTGGCCCAACTGGTGCGAGCCAACCAGGCCCTCTACGATATCACTACAGCCTACGGCATCCCCTGTATCTCCGGCAAAGACAGCATGAAGAACGACTACAAGATCGGGGAGACCAAGATCAGCATCCCCCCTACGGTCCTCTTCTCCCTGATCGGCCGGATCCCAGATGTCCGAAAGGCCGTGACCATGGACGTCAAGCGCCCCGGCGACCTGGTCTACGTCCTCGGGATGACCCGTCCTGAATTGGGAGGGTCCGAATATTTCGCCCACTACGGGTTCGTGGGAAACGGGGTCCCCCGCGTGAGGCCCGATGACTTCCTCCCCCTGTATCGTTCCCTCCAAGACGCCATTCAGGACGGCCTCATCGCCTCCTGTCACGACTGCTCCGACGGAGGGCTGGGGGTGGCGCTGGCGGAGACGGCCTTCGCCGGGGGTTACGGCATGGAGGTGGAGCTGGGAAAGGTCCCTCAGGAAGGGCTGGATCGTGACGACTGGATCCTCTTCTCAGAATCGCAAGGACGTTTTGTGATCACGGTTCACCCGGAACACAGGGAGGCCTTCGAAGAACGCATGGCGGGCCTTCCTGCGGCGATGGTGGGCAGGGTGCGGGAGGATTCCCTCTTTTTAGTGAAGGACCGAACCGGAAGGCTCATCGTCAAGTCGCAAATCCAAAAGCTTAAGGCCTCCTGGAAACGCCCCTTGGCCGACTTTTGAAGATCATTCCCTAAAGGGCCCATTCGGAACGGATTGAGGACCACCCGACTTCCCTTCCCCGGAGGGGGAAGGGCTCGCTTCTTTTTCTTTATACTTGAGGATGCTGAGGATCAGGTCGCGGACCAAGGGGTGGGTGAGGAAATAGTGGACCTCGACTCCCTCTCGTCGAGAAGCGATGATCCCCTGCCGTTTCATGATGTTTAAGTGCTGGGAGACATTAGATTGGGAAAGCCCTAGACAACTCCAGATGTTCTTGACATTGCAATCTCCCACCTCGGAGAGACCGTAGACGATCTGAAGCCTAACCGGATGGGCCAACACACGAAGGAGATCCGCCTCCTCACTAAAGTCCAGCTCCTTGACCTGGGTCATCACCGCCTCTTTGTCCGCCATGACACCGTCCCCCTTGACTTTGAGGATATCTAAAGCCCAAGATTACCACCGCAATCATTCAATGGGAGGTCCCACTTCATCCTCCTCCCCCATAAAGGAACTGCCATGTCCCACCTAGATGGGCCACCCTAGAGCCACCCAAATAACTGCCCAGCTATTCCCCATGCATCTTTCAATGCGCAGGCTGAAATCCGTCAATGACATTAGCCCACTCCACTCGGTGGACAGGCTAAAGCCTGCGGCTACAAAATGTCTTTCCGCCCTTGGCGGACTTCCTGCTCCAGTTTGGTGGGCCCCTAGCCTCTAGCCTTTCCGCCAAGGGGCGGATGTGCCGTACGCCTTGCGCCGCCCCCTCGGTAAGCGAAGGTCATTTTCCACATATTTACAAATATCATAATATGGTGATAAAAGAAAGAAAATGGAGAGGGAAAACCGGAATCAGATGGCTGGGTCTCCCCAGTGCGGAAAAGAGAAGGCGGATAGGAAGGAATCAGGCTCCCTAGTGAAAGGAGAGCTGGTAATCCTCGATCAGCAAGGAGGGGTTTCATGGAGGGTTCTGTTGTGCTCCAACTATCGGAAGAGGAGCTTGTGCGTCTCAAGAAAATCCTTCAGCGTCGAGACGAAGGAGAAAGCCTCCTTTTTATCCGCGAAGTGCTCCGACCCAAGCTTCACACCCTGCGAAGCCGTGAGCTTCGATCGGATCGTCCTACGAGTGTGGGTTGATTCCGTCTCGGTCTTCCTTGCGCCGATCCACGGCGCAGACGTCCCGGCTCATTCATGTCCTTACGCCCAGCTTGGGAAAAATCCATCGATTCAAGATGATCCATACTGCCACAACTCCCAAAATCCAGATCCATCCTTCCATGCGAACCTCCGCTTCTGCTCTTCCTTAAGTATAGCGCATCAGGGGGAGACCTCACAGTCCTGGATCACTGGACGATTTGGACCCCCGATCATTCTCTAGGAACTGCCATATCCCTCCCTGCCAAGGCACGATGTGCACCCTCGATGAATGAAAAAGCTTCCGGATGCGAGGGGGTAGGGGCGACTTCAGTCGCCCCCTTTTGGGAGGCTAAAGCCTCCCCTCCCCAGCGAGTGGGAGTATATTTCCTGACCATGCGCGGGCTGAATCCGTCACAAATCCAAGATATGGTTCATGATGAGCGGGCTAGGGTCTGCGGCTATCCCGCTACCAGCGGGACTACCCCGCCTAGGGCGGGGCTCCATGGTAGGCCGTGTGCCTCCGGCGCCGCTCCCTTGGTGAGGGGAAGGCCTTTTCCCTATGGACTAATGCGAGCCAGCGACCAGTATAGCGCTGTGGGAATGGTTGTGATACAAAGGGGGAGCCCCTATGGGGATTTGGGGGGCAGGATGGAAGGGGATTGGAGACAGATTCGAATGGAGCTTCGACGGCTTGAGGCCCAGGTAGCCTCCTTGAAGCGGTGGGTGGAGCGCTACGGCGGAGGGTTGAAGGGGATGCTCACTCGCCGTGGCCTCCAGGTGCACCGAAGGGCACCCGAGGACCGTTTCCTTCTTCCCCCCGAGGCCGATGAATATCAAAGGGATCGATTCTACAGGCTCCTTCACCGCTATTCTTTCCGGCTACTTTTGCGGGATGTGATCCGTCTGAGGGAGGGATTCGGAGCCGAAGAGCTCACATCCTACTGCTCCATCCGGACCGCAAGGGGGTATCTGAGCACCCTCCAGGCCTTGGGCATCGTGGAGAAGCTCTCACTGGAGAGGTGGCGGCTGCGGAGGACCAGGGTCAACAGCTTCGGCGAGACTTTGGAGTGGTTTGTGGCAGAGATTCTCCGAAGGGAGTTCTTCGCCGATGTCCTCCATTCGGTCTCCTTCCGCAGCTCCCCTCCGGGAGGAGACTTCGATGTACTGGCTTGTATGGAGGGAATCTTGGTCTACATCGAGGTCAAGTCATCGCCCCCGCGCGGAATCGAAGCCGAAGAGGTGCAGGGGTTCCTCCGGCGACGGGAGTTCCTGGCCCCTCACTTGGCCCTCTTTCTGGTGGATACGCATCTCCGCATGAGAGACAAGATGGCCCCGATCCTGGAGGATGCCTTGGGAGGGGGACCCTGGGAGGTCTTCGGCCCGCTTCGACGGGTCCATCGCCTTCGCAAGGAGATCTTCCATGCGGGCCATCGAATCTACCTCCTCAACGCCTCCAGGGGCATCCTGAGCAATCTGCGCGTGTGTTTCCTGGACTTCCTGCGCCACGGCCATCCGGCCACGTGCACCGCGGTGGAAAACGAAGACCTTCTCCAGTGAGGTGGATCCATGGAGGACTTTGAAAGAGAATTGGAGGCCGCTATTCAAGCTGTGGAAATGGCGAGCCGCCTCTGTCGAAACGTCCAAAAGGAGTTGGTGGACGAGCACACACTGGCCAAAAAGGACCGAAGCCCTGTGACAGTGGCCGATTTCGGCTCCCAGGCCCTCGTCTGTCACCTGCTCCAGGAGACCTTCCCCCATGACCCGGTGATGGCAGAGGAGACACCGGATTACCTCTACCGCCCGGACAACGCCTCGCTCCTGGCCACGGTAACGGAGCATGTCAGGCGGCTTCTTCCCCATGCCTCGAAGGAGGATGTGGTCCGTTGGATCGGCAGGGGAAGCCAGCGGGCCGCCCCTCGATACTGGTGCCTCGACCCCATCGACGGGACCAAGGGATATCTTCGGGGCGACCAATATGCCATCGCTCTAGCCCTGGTGGTGGAGGGAACCGTCCGATTGGGTGTCCTTTCCTGCCCCAACCTCCCTGTGGACCTGAACCATCCGGAAGGGCCCCGCGGGGTGGTCTTTTTCTGCATCCATGCGGGAGGAGCCTTTCAGAGGCCCCTGGGGGCATCCTCCATACCTCAGCCCATCTGCGTCTCTGCCGCTGGCTCCGGGAAGGAAGCTCGCTTTTGCGAAAGCTTCGAATCGATCCATACGGACCATGAGACCCATCAGGTCTTGGCGAACAAGCTCGGAATCACGACTCCACCTATCCGCATGGACAGCCAGGCTAAGTACGGGTTGGTGGCTCGGGGGGACGCTTGCCTCTACCTCAGGCTCCCCAACCCCTCTACACCCGACTACCGAGAGAAGGTCTGGGACCATGCTGCAGGGAGCATCCTGGTGGAGGAGGCGGGGGGGAAGGTCACCGATGTCCGAGGACATCCGTTGGATTTTGGGCAGGGCCCACTTCTGAAGAAAAACATAGGGGTCGTAGCCACAAACGGGAATCTTCACCCGAAGGTCCTGGAAGCCTTGAAAGAATCGGCCCCCTTCACACGGTAATCCATGCATATTACAATGGTTTGTTAAATCTCGAAAGGGCCTTGTGAGGTGATTCCATGCCTTCCCTGATCGAGGATCTCCAGGATCCGGAAGCACTGCCGGATGAGACCAAAAGTATAGGTCTTGTCCAGACCCACATTTCCATTGTATTCATCGGAGACAACTTCGTGTACAAGGTCAAAAAGCCCGTCAACTTCGGGTTTCTCGATTTCACTACATTGGAGAAGCGCCTCCACTATTGTCAAAAGGAGGTGGAGCTCAACCGAAGGCTCTCCCGAGATCTCTATCTGGGGGTCCTCCCGGTCCGCTTCGACGGGAAGCGCCATTCGCTTCGTGAAGGACCGGGCGAGATCGTCGACTATGCGGTCCGCATGAGACGGATCCCCGACCATCTCCTCATGAAGTCGGTATTCCAGCGGGGGGAACTCAAGACCGAGCATCTGGAGAGGATCGCCGATGCGCTCGCCCGATTCCATCGATCCGCTCCCCGAAGTCCGGAGATCGATGCGTACGGGACACCTCAGAGTTTCCGGGTGAACACCGACGAGAATTTCGAGCAGACCCGTAATTACGTGGGCATCACAATTCCACCCGAGGATTTCGCCTTCCTCTGGGAGTGGACCGACGATTTCTATTCCACGAGAGAGGATCTCTTTCTCCACAGGATAGAGGAGGGAAGGATCCGCGATTGCCATGGAGACCTCCACATGGAGCACATCTGCCTTACAGAGGAGGAGGTAACGGTCTTCGACTGCATCGAATTCAACGATCGGTTCCGCTACGGGGACACCCTCTCGGATATCGCCTTCCTGATAATGGACCTGGAGTTCCACGAGGGATGGGATCCAGCACGGAGGCTCTGGAAGGCCTATGAGAAGCGGGCCGGAGAGAGGGATGTGGACGATCTCCTCACCTTTTACAAGGTCTACCGGGCCTATGTCCGAGGGAAGGTATCTAGCTTCCAGCTGGACGACCCCCACCTGCCCCCAGAGGAAAAGGACCGGGCCGCGCAGACGGCCAAGCGCTACTTCCGCCTGGCCCGAGCCTACCTGGAAGGAGGGATACCATGAACGAACCCTTCATCGAGTTCATGAGCCGGGAGCTGGGCCCCTCCACCTTGCTCATCGCCTGCGGGCTGCCAGCTTCGTACAAGACCGAGACCACGGAGGTGATCGCCCGGCTCAAGGGCTACAAAATGCTCAGGACGGACATGATCCGTCTGGAGGTCTGGAAGGGCGAAGACATCTTCGACGAGAAGATCGCCTCCAACATGGACAAGCGAAAGGCAGTATACGACACCATGTTCCGGATGGCCGACGATCTCGCCGGTCGAGGCGAAAGCGTCATCCTGGACGCCACCTTTGTGACGCAGGAGTTGAGGCGGAGAGCGGCCCAGGTGGCCGCCCGGCATGGGATGACCTTCGTCATCCAGCAGACACAGTGCCCCCAGGAGGTCTCGCTGAGAAGGATCTCCAAGAGGACCAAGGAGAACTACGAATCCAATGCCATCACGGAGCAGGCCTACTTCAACAACCTCAAGAAATTCGAGCCTGTGGACTTGGATGACTTGAAACGGCTTTACCCCTCCCTCAGGATCGTCCATCTGCTGGTGGACACCACCTCGGACCTCGAGGAGGAGTGGCGCGTTATTGGAAAGACCGTTCGATAGTATGGAGCCTGCCAGGGGCGGAAGACGGACGAGATCACACCTTCCAACATCGCACCCAATGGCCGTCTTTGAGATAGTAGGCCACCTCCTCCCTTCGGCAGCGCTCCTCCACCAAGGGGCAGCGTCCCTGGAAACGGCAACCTGGAGGTGGATTGAAGGGGGAGGCCGCCTCCCCGCTTAAAAGGGGCAGGTCCTTTGGGGCATCCGGGTCCGCCTCGGGGATGGCGGCCACCAATCCCTGAGTGTAGGGGTGGCATGGGTTCTGTTGAAGGTCATCGGCGGGGGCGTATTCCATGATCTGGCCCCCATACATCACCGCCACCTGGTCGCTGAAATACTGTACCAGGCTCAGGTCATGGGAAATGAATAGATAGCTCAGACCGTAGGATTCCTGAAGGTCCTTGAGGAGGTTGATGATCTGAGCCTGTACCGAGACGTCCAGGGCCGAGACGGGCTCATCGCAGACAATCAGCTCCGGCTCCACCGAGAGGGCCCTGGCGATTCCGATCCGCTGACGTTGCCCCCCGCTGAATTCGTGAGGGTACCGATCCGCCGCATCCACGGACAGGCCCACCCTCTCCAAGAGGTCCTCCACTCGCCTTCGACGCTCTGACCGGTCCCGGATGCCGAGCCTGCGGACCCCTTCCTCCAGGGTCTCGCCCACCGTCATTCGGGGATTCAGAGAGCCGTAAGGGTCCTGGAAGATGATCTGTAACCGGCTTCGAAACGGGAGCATCTCGCGCGGGCCCAGTGGGGCCAGATCTACGCCACCGAAGAGGATCATGCCGGAGTCGGGCTCCAGGAGTTTGAGGATCAACCGGCCCACCGTGGTCTTCCCGCAGCCGCTCTCCCCCACAAGCCCCAGGGTCCCCCCCCTGGGAACCTCCAGATAAACATCATCCACCGCGTGGATCCAGCCCACCACCCTTTGAAGAAACCCCCTCCTAACCGGAAAATATTTCCTCAGCCCCTCGACCTGCAGTAGGACACGGTCCTTCCGGGCCTCAGCCGCCGCCATCCTGCTCATCTCAGGGGCCCCTTCTCTCCCGGGCACCAAGACGGCCCTCCTCCTCCCTCTACGTAGAAAATAGCTTTCCCTCACCCGGGCTAGGGGCGAGAGGGTCCACCTCCCCATGAGCCATGGACGACCGGACACCGGGCCCGACGGCCATCCTGGAACATGCACATGGAGGGGACCTCCTCCCGGCACCGGGGGATGCTCCTGGAACACCTGGGATGAAAGGGACATCCCGGAGGCCGATGGGCCGGGTCGGGGACATTCCCTTGGATGGCCTTCAGCCTCTGCCCCCGTCTGGCTCGGCTGGGCAGGCTTGCCATAAGACCTTCGGTATAAGGGTGATGTGGAGATCCAAAGATCTCGCGGGCCGGCCCCTCCTCCACCACCATCCCCGCGTACATCACATAGATGCGATGGGCCAGGTGCGCGACCACACGCAGATCATGAGTGATATAGAGGAGGGACATCCCCTGGCTGCGTTGAAGCTCTCGGAACAGGCCCAGGATCTGCGCCTGGACCGTCACATCCAGGGCCGTGGTGGGCTCATCCGCGATGACCAATTGGGGGGAACACGCCAGGGCCATGGCGATCATCACCCGCTGGCGTTGGCCACCGCTGAGTTGATGCGGGTAGTCCCGCAGGCGCTCCTCGGCGGCGGGAATCCCCACCCTAGAGAGGAGCTCTATGGCCCTCTGTCGAGCCTCTCGGGGTGGGACCTCCTCGTGGACCAGAAGTGCCTCCTCGATCTGGTGCCCGATGGTGAAGACTGGATTCAGGGAGGTCATGGGCTCCTGGAAGATCATGGCGATCTCCTTGCCACGGATCCGCTGAAGCTCCCCTTCGGACAGCCCCAGCAATTCCTCGCCTCGGAATCGGATGCTTCCCCGCCTCACGAGTGCCGTGGGGGGGAGGATCCCAAGGATGGAGAGGGCTGTAAGAGTCTTGCCGCATCCCGACTCCCCCACCAGGCAGACTACTTCGCCCCTGTGGATCCGCAGGTCCACTCCGGTCAAGGCCGTAACCTGGGTCTCTTCCCCCTGGAAGACCACCTCCAGGTCCCTTACCTCCAGGATCCCCTCCGCCGCTTCCTCCATTCTCCCTGTCCTTTTCCCGCCTCCGCCATCATCCTCAGCCAAGCACCAAACACCAAGAACTACGAATCAAGAACTAGGAAGCCTTCATGGCAACCGCTCCCGCAGCCGGGGGTTCAACACATCCCTAAGCCCCTCCCCGAAGAGATTGAACGCCAGCACCACCACCAGGATGGCCAGCCCAGGGATGAGGGTGAGCCATGGGGCATCGAAGAGGAACTTCCGGCCGTCCGCCAGGATGTTCCCCCACGTGGCGTGTGGAGGCGGGACCCCGAAGCCCAGGAAGCTCAGACCCGATTCAGTAAGGATGGCCCCGGCGATCCCGATGGTGGCCGAGACCAGAACCGGCCCCACCGCATTGGGCACCATATGTCGGAAGATGATGCGTCGGTCCGAAAGCCCTAATGCCCGGGCGGCGCTCACGAAGTCCTGCTCCCTGAGAGAAAGGAACTCGGCCCGCACGAACCGGGCCGCCCCCATCCAGCTGGTCAGGCCGATGACGGCCATGATGTTGTAGATGCTCGAGGGCAGAAGGGCCACCACCGTGAGGATCAAAAAGAAGCTAGGAAAGCACAGCATGATGTCGATCAACCCCGTGATCAGCGCATCGACCGAAAAAAGCGGAGCGAGGACCAAGCGTGCCCCCATCCCATTCCGCCCGGATGCCCCAAGGCGGACAGCGACAAGCACCCCAAGGGCCAGAGCCCATATCCCAACGCCCCCCCACCCCCACTGGGCATGGGCCAGAGGGATGCCCCCCAGAAGTACGGCCAGGAGGAGATGCCACAGTCGCACCGGCCGATGGCCGTAGTAACCCGCAACACCCCCCAGGAGAACCCCGATGGCCACGGAGATCCCTACGGCCACGAAACCCACCGTCAGGGAGACCCAGGCCCCCTGAAGCATGCGAGCGAAGAGGTCTCGGCCCAGGTCATCGGTCCCCAACAGATAGATGCCCAACCGAGGCACCTCCTCGGGCCTGAGCACATCTCTGGATGGAAAAGACAGCGGAGGCCGGAGCTTCTCCGGAAGCCGGACCAGGGCCGGATCCAGGATCGGATGCTCCCCCATGGTCAGGAGACGACCGGCAAGGGCCAGGAGGAAGAAGAGGATGAAGATGACCAACCCAGCGGTGGCCAGGCGGTTCTTCCGGAACTGCCTCCAGAAGCCCGACCAGGGCCCCTCCCTCGGCTCCTGGGGGACGGATCCCTCCTCCATCTCGGCCCACGAACGCTTCTTCATAAGCGGATCCTCGGGTCCACGATCATGTAGAGCAGATCCGACAGGAAGGTCCCTGCCAGGACCAGCACAGCCGAGATAAAATTCACCGTGAGGATCACCGGGTAGTCCCGTGCCAGGATGGCCTCGTAGGCCATCCGGCCCATCCCCGGCCAGGAGAAGATGGACTCGATGATCACCGATCCCCCGATGAGGCCCGGGAGGATCAGGCCAAACATGGTTACAAAAGGCAAAAGGGCGTTCCTCAAGGCGTGCTTGTAATGAACGGCCTCCTCGGGAAGTCCTTTGGCCCGGGCCGTGCGCACGTAGTCCTGGCCCTCCACCTCCAGCATCTGGCTTCGCACGTAGCGTGACAGCACCGCGATCCCCCCCGTGGCCCCTAGCACCGAGGGGAGCACCAGGTGCCATATGCGGTCCATGAGCCTGGTGAACCATCCCGCATGGGATAGGCCGAAGGTCTGGATCCCTATAACCGGCACATGGAGCTGGTTCACCACGGCGATGATGAGCAGATAGGCAAAGAAGAAGCCCGGAATGGAGATGAGCAGATAGGCAAAGAAGGTAGTGGATCGATCATAGAGGCTCCCCCTTCGAATGGCGGACTGAATCCCCAGGGGAAAAGCCAGGGTCCAGGTGAGGATCGTCCCCACCAGAAAGAGGGGGAGGCTGTTGAGGAAGCGCTCCCAGATCTTCTTGAGGACGGGCTGGTGGTCCTTCCAGGAGACGGCCCGGCCCGTCAGGAGATCCCGATAGAAGAGGTAGTATTGCACGTGGAGAGGCTCGTCCAGGTGGAACTCCTTGCGAAACCGCTCCACCAGCTCCGGGGTCATCTTGGGGTTGAGGGGATCCACCTGGCTCGGCTCTCCAGGCGCCAGGTGGATGATCAGGAAGGAGAGGATGGACACGAAGACCAAGGTCACGGCCTTCTGCACCACGCTTCGAGCCAAAAAAGCGATCATCTCCCTCCTCCCCCTTACAGGGGCCCTCCTAGAGCTGGCCTTTTTATCCGGATCCCTTAGCCCATCCAGGGAAGAATAACTACCCCTCGGCCAGGAACTCGGGCACCTTCGGCAGCTTCACCCATCGATTGAAGTGAAATGTATAGCTCCCCGTTTTGGTGGGGGTGATCTTTCGATAGGTGACGCGGCCCTGCTCATCCACCTCCTTGATGACGATCCGCTTGTCCAGGACCGCGGTCCATTTGGGCACATAGAGAAAGGTATAGGGCTGCTCCCGCGCGATGAGCCGATGTAGCCGATGGCAGAGGGCCACCTGTTTGGCGTGATCGTACTCCCTTCGGATGCGCACGATGAGATCGTCGGCCTCAGGGTTCCGGAAACCCACGAAATTGAGTTGATAAGGACCTGTCTGGCTGGAGTGCCAGATCTGGTAGAGGTCGGGGTCGATTCCCATGCTCCAGCCCAGGATCAGGGCATCGAAATCGTGCTTGTCCACTCGCTCGTTGATGAAGACGGCCCACTCTAGTACATCCGTCTTGACGTCGATCCCAAGCTGCTTCCAGGCGTCTTGGGCGATGGCCAAGACGGCCTTGCGCAGGTCGTTTCCGCTGTTGGTAATCAAGGTGAAACGCATAGGCTTGCCGTCCTTGACCAGACGCCCCTGGGCGTCGCGCCTCCATCCCGCCTCGGCCAAAAGCTTCAATGCACCCTCAGGGTCGTAAGGGAGCGGCTCGATGGTGTGATCATAGTAATCGGTCTGCTTGGGGAAGGGTCCAGTGATACGTTCACCTTGGCCATGAAGGACATACCGGATGATCTTGTCCACGTCGATGGCCATCCCCAAGGCCCTTCGTACGCGCGGATCCCGAAACGGCTCTCGCCGGAGGTTGTATCCGATATAGGTATACCCGAAGGAGAGACCGGAGAACGACTGGAAACGAGGATCCCGGCTGAGTCGAGCCACCTGATGGGGCTGTACTGCATAGGCATCCAAAGTGCCTGCATAGAATTCCATCTCTTGGGTCAGGACATCGGAGATGACTCGAAAGACGTACTGCTCGTAATTGGGAGGACCCTCCCAATAGGTCTCGAAGCGCTTGAGCACTATGTACTGATCCGACTTCCACTCCACGAACCGGAAGGGACCACTGCCCACAGGGCGCCGATTGAAGCCGCTCTGACGGATGGTGAAGTTTTCCGGGTCCTTCCCCAGTTTAAGGGCCTCGCGGCGGAGGGCCTCTTTGTTGAGGAGGTGTTCCGGAAGGATCCCCATGCTCCACGTCCCCAAGGCCGGGGAATAGAGCCGCTTGTAGACCACTCGTACGGTCAGCGGATCCAGGACTTGGACCTCTTTTACAGGTTCGAAGTCCGGGGCACGAGGGGATAGATTTCGGGGATCCATGATGGCCTCATAGGTGAACTTCACGTCGCGTGCGGTCACGGGACGTCCGTCATGGAACCTCACTCCCTCCCGAATGTGAAAGACGATGAACGGGTTATGTTCATAGGGCGGGAGAAGATCCCTTGCGATCCGCTCTCGGATCTTTGAGGGCAGATCTTGGGGGAAGTTACAATACTCCAGGGAACGAAATCCGTCGAAATACCCTTCCCCCAACAAGGGCTCCAACTTCTCGAAGAGGTCTTGGTCCACGTGGTCCAAGATGATTCGGATGCGGGGCGGAGGGGCAATGCCCACCTCGATGGTCTTTCCCTCCCTACCAGCCCTGCCCGGGAGAGGGGCTCGAAGCCTCCGGGGAGGATCGTAGACCGCCTCCACGGATCGGACACCCTCCCAGTCTTTCAGTTCTTCCCTCAGCCATCGGGCCACCCCTTCGGGTATCTCACGGAAGGCAGGGGGTACCCGGGGGGGCAAATCATAGACCCTAAAGGAGGCCTCCTCGCCGATCTCCCACCGGGACGCCACCCGGCCTCGGAGTCGAAGCTCCTCGTCCCGGTCCAGGAGCCCTTCGAAGACCAAGTTGTTGATCTCCGCACTAGCACTGTCGGCCGCCAGGATGGGATTAAGGATACTGGCATCCCCGATGGAGCCAGAGAGAAAGACCCGGAGACGCTTGGGGTTCCCCCGGGTCTGCTTCTCGTAGGTGGGAACCCAGAAATAGGACTGAAAGAGTATGAAAAGGACCGCCAATGGGGTGAAGATCAGAAGGCGTCGAACGCTCATGGATCCCTATCGGGGATAAAGTGGGGGCCAGACTCGCCCTTTCAATTCACCGTACCAGAAGCATCCTGGAGCTGTCAATGAATGAAGAGTGCTTGATCCCTCCTTCAGGCTGCGATACCCTGGCTCCACGAGCTGGAGAGACAACGGATGCAGAAGGATCCTCTCTTTCCCTCCGCCCCCGTGAAGATCTATCGGGTGTCGGAGCTGACCGCCGAGATCCGCAGAACCCTGGAAGGCTCCTTCGAGCCTCTCTGGGTGGAGGGGGAGATCTCCAACCTCCACCTCCACAGCTCTGGTCACCTCTATCTGACCCTCAAGGACGACCGAAGCCAGATCCGGGCCGTCATGTTTCGCTCTCAGGTACAACTCCTGGCCTTCGAGCCTGCGGACGGGATGCAGGTTCTCTGTCACGGCCGTCTGGGTGTGTACGAGGTCCGGGGGGAGTATCAACTGATCCTGGATTTCATGGAGCCCAGGGGGCTCGGTGCCCTCCAGTTGGCCTTTGAGCAACTCAAAGAGCGGCTTCAAAAGGAAGGCCTCTTCGACACGGAGAGGAAGCGGCCCCTCCCCTTTCTGCCCCAACGCATCGGGATCGTCACCTCTCCAACGGGGGCGGCCATCCGCGACCTCCTCCAGATCCTCCATCGCCGATTCCCCAATCTTCACATCCTGATCCGTCCCACTCGGGTCCAGGGTGAGGGAGCGGGGTTGGAGATCTCCCGGGCCTTGGACGATCTCAACCAAGTGGAGGACCTGGATCTCGTCATACTGGCCCGCGGCGGGGGGTCATTGGAAGATCTTTGGGCATTCAACGAGGAGGCGGTGGCCCGGGCCATTGCACGAAGCCGCCGCCCCGTCATCACAGGGGTGGGCCACGAGGTGGACTTCACCGTCGCCGACTTTGTGGCCGATCTCCGTGCCCCCACCCCGTCGGCCGCTGCGGAACTGGCGGTCCCCCTCAAGTCGGATCTCCTCCGCGCCCTCCAGGAACTCGAGGATGCCCTGATCCGTTCGCTCCGAAGGAGACTCCAGGAGTCCAAAGACGAGCTATCCCAATGGGCCCGAAGGCTTCCGGACCCTAAAAGGAGAATCCTGGACCTGCGCCTGCTGCTGGATGACCTCCATGGGCGTCTCACTGTCGGGATGGCCCGCAGGACCCAGCGGGCGCGGGAACAGCTGCATCACCCCCAAGGGCTGCTTCGCCGGTATGACCCTCGAGAGGAGGCAGTGCGGGCCCGAAGGGAGCTGACCGACTATGGACTTCGCCTCCTAAGGGCCATGGAGGGGAGGACACGGACGGCCCAAGAGGCTTTCCAGCGGCAAGCCGCTCTGCTGGACTCCCTGAGCCCTCTAAATGTGCTTCGCCGAGGCTACAGCATCACTCGCAGGCTCCCTTCGGGGGAGATCGTCCGGGATGCCGGGGTCTTGCAGCCCGGCGACCCGCTCCGCATCCGTTTCCACCAAGGCGAGGCCCAGTGCCGAGTCGAAAGCACTCTGGACGTGGAGTCTGAACAAGATCCGCTTTACCCCCCGGACACTTCCTAAATCCTTTCAAGCCTATTGGGCAGAGCCTCCCAATTCCAATCCTATCCATAAAAAGGGCCTCCGGGATCGGACGCTCCCGGAGGCCCGCGCATCGGAGGGTGACCTCCATGCAGGGATTTCTCCTCAGGCTCAGAAATCCGGCTCCAGGACGATACGTCTCATGAGCTTTCCGGAATGGGCCTCCTCGAAGGCCTCCTGGATGGTGCTCATAGGACGAGTCTCCAGAAAGGGCTCGATCTGGATCTTCCCGGACTGGACCAGCTCCAACACCACCGGATAGTACTGGGGCAGACACCCCCAGGTGCCGATGATCTCCGCGTCGAACGCCATAAGCCGTGAGATGCTGTATTCGTTTTTGGCCATTCCGAAGCCCACCACGACCAGTTTGCCCACAAATGAGAGGAGCCGAAGCGCCATCTCCTGCCCCGCAGAGGTCCCGGATACCTCGAAGATCTTCCATCCCCAATTGTGGGGGAGGTCGTTGGATTTGCAGATCTCCCTGAATTCGCCCTGCACGGCCTTGGCATCCTTGTCCCGGGAGTTGATCACAGCATCGGCCCCGTATTTCAGGGCCCGCTCGAGCTTCTCCTGGCTGCGGGCGATCCCGATCACAAAGGAGGCTCCTAGGGCCTTGGCCATCTGCGTCATGTAGACCCCTACGCCGCCGGTGCAGCCGATGACTACTACCCGATCCCCCTCCTTGAGGTCGGCCCTCATGGCAGCCTGATAGGGCGTAGTGACGGCATCGGCCACTACAGCATAGTGGGAAAGGGGAAGCCCTTTTCGGTCCTCAATGACACAGAGGTCCTGGGAGGGGACCACGATGTGACTGGAGAAGCCCCCGTAGATCCCAAGACTGTTTCCCGGCATCTTCTGAGCTAAGCATCGGTTTCCCCTACCCCCCTCGCAGATGGGACAGCGGTTGCAGGGCATCACGGCGGGGATGATGACGTCCTTGCCCTCCAAATCGCCAGCCACCACTGTCCCGCTGATCTCGTGCCCCAGAGTCAGGGGAGGTTTGCTCACGGTCGGGACCCCGTCGTAGAAGTACCCCAGGTCCGTGTGGCAGACGCCGCAGCCGGCTATCTCCACCAGGGACTCGCCCGGTTGCAACTCCGGAACCGGGATCTCCTTTTTCTCCAGGAGTCCCTCCGTGACCTTGCCGGTCTCCCGGTCCTTGCTCCAGGGCCTCACCATCTGCCAGGTCTGGATCTTATCCGGCACAGCCATCCCCACTACCTCCTTTCGTTAGTCTTGTCTATCTCGTCTGTTTCGTCGATTTCGTCTACCTCGTCTGTTTCATCTATCTCGTCTGTCTAGTCTGTTTCGTCTATCTCGTCCATTTGGTCGTGGTTGGGTAGGGGAGACTATTTCGTCTATCTGGTTGATTTCGTCTATTTCGTTGATTTGGTCTATTTGGAAGGAGGGCGACTGAAGTCCCCCCTCCCCGCATAAGGGCAAAGGCCCTTGCATCCGGCAAGCATCTTCATCCATCAAGGGTGCCCCGCCACAGGCGGGGCCTGCGGCGGAGCACGGGCAGTTGGTGTGATGATCCCCGCTGAGGATTAAAAAACGAAATCGACGAAACGGACCAAAAGGACCAGATAGACCAGACGGGGGCGGTGCGAGGCGGATCGGCATGAAGTCGTCAAAGGCTGAGGTCGAGCAAAAGTGGAAGATGCAAGAAACCAACGAAATGGACGAGACAGACCAGATAGACGAGTAGATGCCGGGGTTCAAAACAGGTCATCCTCCAGAGCAGGTCCCTTTCCCTCTGCTGGCCGCGTGTAGATGATGCGATATCGGTCTATGTCCATCTCTAGGCAGGTCCTACACTCCCCCTCCTCTCCGGACTCGGGAAGGGGCTCGAGATGGACCTCGTATCCCAGGTCCCGATAGAGCTGGACCGCTTCGCTCAGACGAGGCTCGCACGCCACAAACCGCCGGGTCCAACCCTGAGCTTCCAGCTCCCTCTCCCTTTCCTCCGTGCTCATGGGATATATGCCTCCGCCACGCACAGCCCATCCACCCCAGCGGCGAGCGCTGCGGGCGTCATGTCACACCAAATTTAGAAAAGGTCATCCAGGTCTTCGTCTCCCCCCACCAGACCATAGACCTGCATGAGCTCGGTCTCCCGCTTGGTGTACATCTTGTCCTCTTCGAACTCGAAGAACCGGGCCTTGGGATTGCTAGTCAGCTGGTCTTCCAGGGCGGAGCGCAGGTCAGTCACCCCCTTTATGGAAATGACTTTTTTGTCCTCATCCAGAAGGAGGTAGACCCCCTCCGCATGGGGGACCCGGGCCACGTTCTCGACATCGAAAGGCAACCACTTCTCCGGGGGAAGCACCACGGGGCTCATCTGGACCCGAAGGTCGCACTGAAGGCAACGGCCCGCCTCCTGAACGGCCGCCTCCCTCTCGTAGCTCATCTCGATGGGATCGAACCCCTTCCGCTCCGAAGGTGCCAGACACGGAGGATGAAGCCGCGGCCGCTCGGCGAAGCCCTCCTCGCGCCCCAGGTAGGAGTCCGGAGCCGGGGCCTCCACCCATCGTTCAGCGATCACACCGTCGCCCCCCAGATACCTATCGATGGCTGCCGCGGCCTGTTTCCCTGCGGCCACGGCATCCACCACGGAGCCCGGGAACTTAGCTACATCCCCTCCGGCGAAGACACCGGGGATCTCCGTCTCCAGAGTCTCAGGGGCCACCTTGAGTGTCCCTCCGGGGCCGATCCTCAAGGCCTCGGCCCCGGCCAGGGAGTCCGTATCCACCCCCTGTCCGATGGCCAGGATGACCCAGTCGGCCTCCCGACTCATGGTCGTCTCCTCATCGTAGGCTGGATTGAACCTCCCCTCGGCGTCGAAGACAGAGGTGCAACGGATAAACTCAATGCCGCAGACCTTGCCTCCCCGCCCCAGGATCCTTCTGGGACCCCATCCATTGAAAAACACCACTCCCTCGGCCAGGGCATCCTGGCATTCCCACTCGTGGGCGGGCATCTCATCCCTCTGCTCCAGGCAGACAAGCTCGACCCGCTCCGCCCCCAGGCGTCGGGCGCTCAGGGCCACGTCGATGGCCACATTGCCCCCTCCGATGACCACCACAGTGCCGTGGAGCCTAGTTGGCGCTCCGCATCGGATCCCCTTGAGGAAGTCGAGCCCCAAGAGGACCCCCTCACTCTCGATCCCGGCGAGATCTAGGCCCCTGCTCTTTTGAGCCCCCAGGGCCAGAAAGACAGCGTCGTTGTCCTTTCTAAGGTCCTCCAGTGAGAGATCCCTGCCCAGACGAACTCCGGTCTGGACCTCGAAGCCAGCCCCGAGGATCACCTGCAAATCCTGCTGGAGGACCTGCTTGGGGAGTCTGTAAGATGGAATGCCCCAGCGGAGCATCCCACCCAGCTCATCTTCGGCCTCATAGAGGGTCACCCGGTGGCCCTTTCTCGCCAGGTAGTATGCAGCGGTAAGCCCCGCGGGGCCGCCCCCCACCACTGCCACCTTGCGCCCTTGGGACGGGACCGGGGTCTCAATGGGCCGGGATGGGCGATCTCCAGTCTCCGCTGCATAACGCTTGAGGGCACAGATGGCGATGGGCTCGTTGACATCGCCCCGCCGGCAGGCTTCCTCGCAGGGATGAAAGCAGACGGATCCCAGGACATGGGGCCAGGGAGCCCCCTCCATTACGATCCCCACCGCCCCCTGCGGGTCCCCCTTCTGGATCATACGGATATACTGGGGCACATCGATCCCCGCCGGACAGGTGTTCCGACAGGGTACCAGCGCGGCGTCCCGGTCCCCCGCTGGCAGGTCCTTGTCCATCAAGGCCCCTGTGGGGCAGACCTCCACACATGCGGTGCAGAAGCGGCAACCCGACTCCTGGAGGGTGGGTGCCACCGAACCCACCACCACTTTCCCTTCCCTGTCCATAACGTAGCCCAGCGCCTCGATCCCCCTCAACTCCCGGCATGCACGCACGCATCGGGTGCAGCCGATGCAGAGGTTGTCATCCCTCACGAACAGGGGAGCGCTAGTCTTGGGAAGGGTGGTCGGGACCCACCGGGGTGTGTCCTCAGGGATGCCTACATATTCGGCGAGCTTCTGAAGCTCGCAACGGCCCCACAGGGGACAGCATCGCTCCTCCACGGGCACGTTGGTGGAGCAGGGCTCCCGCGTGCATCCTTCCCGCTGCGCACAGGTCAGACATGCATGGGGATGATGGATGAGGATCTGTTTGAGGCGGTCGCGGCGAAGGGCCTTGAGGGCCTCGCTGTCTGTGCGGACATCCAGACCCGGGGTCACCTTGGTGGCACATGCCCTCACGGGCTCGTCATCCCCCACCACCTCCACCACGCAGAGGCCGCACCCTTCGTAGCGCCCTGCGGTCATCTCGTTATCGATGCGCTCTCCCCCCCGGAAGACCCGCTCCTGCGGGAGCTGCTCCCCGGAAGGGGGCAGATCCGGGTGGTAGCACAGGTTGGGTATATAGATCCCTTCCCTCAATGCGGCCTGGAGGATGGTCTCCCCATCCAAGGCCTCTATGAGCTGTCCGTCAATGGTGAAACGGATCGACATGGAACTCCTCTCATCGGATCCAGTGCCGCGGCCGACTCCTCAGCGCGGCCATGACGGGCCTTCATTGCACCCGGCACCCTGGGTCTTTTATCGGAATCTCCCTCCCTGCGCCCTTCACCAGGAATGCTCGATGGCACCGGATCCGCAGGCGGCCACACAGGGAAGAGGAGGCCGGTCGCTCACCGGTTTGCACGGAGCACAGGAGTATTTGATCTTCTTGCGATGGTCCTCGCTCACCATGGCCACAGGCTCCTCGCGAAAGGGGTCGTTGGGGTCCTCCCCTGTGATCAGGACCCCGTAGGGACAGGCCCCCACACAGTCCCCGCAGCCGTCGCACTTGTCAGTATCGATGCTGATGAAATACTCCCCCGATCCATCCTTGTATCCGTAGTTGGCTATCACGTGGAACTCCTTTCGCCCCAGAGGTTGCCAGGGGGACGCAGGGCAGCCCCCTTCGGTGCCGCGCGTCACTTCCCCTTGCGCTGTTTCTCCACCAGGGCCTTGGCGAAGAGGGCGGCTCCGATGGCCCCTGCGAGCTGGGTGTCGTAGTCCGTCTGGAGGGCCTTGACCCCCAGCTCCTTCTCCAGACGGCTCACCACGCCGATATTCTTGGCGATCCCTCCAGTGATGGCGAAGTCCTCCTCCATGCCGATCCGCTCCAGGAGGGTCACCACCCTATGGGCCATAGCCGAGCAGTAGGCCGCGATTACCTTCTCCTTGGGCCACCCGGACCGAAGCAGGGCCGAGGCCTCTGATTTGGCGAAGACCACGCAGGTGCTGCTGACCGGCTCTGGCTCCTCGTCCACCTGAAGGGAGAGCTCCCCGATCTGGGTGATGGGGACATTGAGGAGATCGGCGAAGACCTCCATGCCGCGGCCTGTCCCGGCCGCGCACTTGTCGTTCATGAGAAAGGAGACCACTTTTCCCCTCTCATCGCAGTGGATGGCCTTGCAGTCCTGGCCGCCCATGTCCAGGACGGTCCGCACCGTGGACCCATAGATGAAGTTGGCCCCACGCGCGTGGCAGGCGATCTCCGTGATGGCCCTTTGGGCGAAAGGGACATTGACCCGGCCGTAACCTGTGCCCACCGAGTACTGGATGTCGTCCAAGGTCATCCCGGTCCCCTCTAGGGCCCAGTTGATGGCACGCATGGCACTGTCGGGGCTGTCGGAGCCCGTGCGCATGTTGGCGTAGCAGTAGAGCTGGCCGTCCACCATGACCACTGCCTGGGTGCTCACCGATCCCACATCACATCCTGCGGTGATGATGTCACCGCTCTTCCAATCGATATCCGGAGAAGTCCACCGGGACTCCGTCCATCTCCAGAACTCTTCTGTCATGATTGCCCACCTCCTGAAAGACGATCTTTGTTCAAGGAGGGATTCATTCCGCCGCAATCAGGGCCGCCCCCAAGGCACCCACCATCTCGGGATCATCGGGCAGCTTCACCTCGGTCTCCAGATCGCGGCTCAGGGAATCCACAAAGCCCACATTCTTGGCCACGCCGCCGATGAGGACCACCTCGGGCTCCGCCCCCACCCGGCGCACCATGGAGACGATGCGATCCGCGATGGCATCGTGGATGGCCCTGGCCATGTCGGGCTTGGGGGTCTTGGCGTGGACCAAGGAGACCAGCTCGCTCTCGGCGAACACCGCGCACTGGGCGTTCATGGGGACGGCCTGTTTGGCCTGCAGAGAGAGCTTCCCCATCTCTTCCAGGTCCACCTCCAGAGCGCGCGCCATGGCCTCTACAAAGGCTCCAGCCCCTGCGGCGCACTTCTCGTTGACGGCGAAGTCCACTACCTTGCCCGCGGCGTCCACGCGAATGGCACGCCCCTCCTCGGCGCCCACATCGATGACCGTCCGGGCTTGGGGAAAGAGGAACACGGCCCCGCGGGCGTCGGCGGTCACCTCCGTGACCTCCTCATCGCGAAAGGTGGGCTCTTTCCTCCCCGTTCCCGTGGAGACGACCTTGGCCACATCCTTCCGAGAGAGCCCCGCCTGCGCCAAGGCCTCATCGAAGGCCTTCTCGGCGGCCCCCTTGGCGTCGATGCCGGCCGGCACCAGGCTCTTCCCCACCACCTGGCCGTCTTTGATCACCACGACCTTGACGGTCTTGGCACCACAGTCGATCCCCGCTGTGATCATGATTGTAGACCTCCTTCCTTCAGTTCTCGACCCGCTTGACCCCGAGGGTCTCCATGAAGGCGTCGATGCGCTGCTTGGTGCGCTCCTCGTCGAACTCCCGCTCGTCCCCCATATTTCCCTCGAAGGTCATTACCGGGAATCCGGCCTTTTGGATGGCCAGGCGATTTTCGGCAATGCCCAAGCTTAATCCCTCACAGCCCCGGTTGTAGTGGAGGATGACGCCGTTGAGCTTGGCCTGCTTGGCGATGGCGATCATCATCTTGCTCTTGTACTCCGGGGAGTAGAAGTGCTGATACTCGGGCTTCTGCAGATGCCAGTCTGCCAGCATGCGGCAGGCCTCCTCCCGGTCCCGGGGTTTGTGGTCGGGCATGGGTCTGGGGTAGAGCCTACCCTCCTTCTCATCGTAGACCCACATCCCCTCCAGCCCCCAAGTATAGAGGGAGCCCACCGACACGCATCCGTACTGTTCCATGTAGCGGAAGATCTTGAGGAAGGCCCAAGGAGGCTGGGTGTCGGTCATGACACGGCACTGCTCGTTGGCCACGGCTGCGATGCCCCGCTCCACCCTCTCCTTGACCTCTTCGTAGAGCTCATCGTAGAAGTCCGCCACCACCTTCCAGGATTTCTGGAGAGTGGCCAGCACGTAGAGAGAGTACATGCTCTTCTCGTCGAGGGGAGCGGGGATATTCTCGTTGAGCTGACAGATCTTGGCCCATGTATGGGTGCTTCTAAAGTCGTTCCAACAGGCCTCGATGAACTTCTCATCGTCGAAGGTGCGGCCCGTGACCTTCTCCAACCACTCGATGCCGTCCAGGAGCTGACCCGCCACGTAGTCGATCTTCTCCGGGGTCATCTCCCCGAAGGGAGGATACGGACCCACAGAGACGTCCACACAGTACATGGGGATCCCCCCCTCCAGCTCGCTGACCGTCTGGTACCACTTGGCATGGCTGCAGCAGATGTGATCCTGCCAGATGAAGTCCGGCTTGGGGAACGGGCCGCCGAAGGCGTACTTGTCCAGGAGGACCGAACCCCAATAGTTGCGCATGTAGGCGCAAAGATCCCGAGCATAACCCACCTTCTCGATGGCCTCCTGGCACTCCAGAGCGAACTTCTTGTCGTAAGCGATGCTGGCCCCGTAGGGCTCACTGGTGAGGCTGTAGACGTCGTCTCCCAGCCCCGCGGGCACTGCATCGAAGGTCCAGGCACCGCCCACCCACCGAAGCCCACCCTTCTCGTGGGCCTCAGCATAGTTCTTGTAATACTGCAGCCGAATCTCTTTCGCCTTGTTCCAGAGCTTCAATGGCTCCGTCTTGTATTTGGCCATCTCTTAACCTCCCGTCTAAGGCTTCGGGATCGCTGGGGCGACCCCTCTCCCTTCGTAGCCTTTTCTTCCAGGGCCCATGAAGGCCTATCACCATCAGAAGAGATCCTCCTCCCGAAGCATCTCCAAGAAGGCCTCCACGCGGATCCGGAACTGCCCCACCGGCACCGTCACATCGAACTCCAAAATGAGGGTCTTGATCCCGTCGTCCTCCAGAGTTTTCTTCTGCATAGGGAAGTCCAGCTCATGGGGGTCGCAGAACTTCTGCTGTACCAGAATGGCCCCCTGCACATTCCAGTCCTTGGCCAGTTGGAGGCAGTGCCTGGTGCGCGTGCGCTCGGGCCAGTCCTTGGTAGGGCAGGGGACCCGCTGGACGTAGCGCCTTGCGATGGCCTGCAAGGGGTCTCCGTTGGGCTCGACCAAACCCTGGAAGTAGCGGCTTCCGGTGCAGTGGTCGTCCACGACGAAGATGGCGTCCAGACCCTCCACCATCCGGACGAACTCGGTATCATCGTCCTCGCTTCCTAGGATCATGAGCCGCACCTTGTCTTCGTTATCCAGATTCCTTTTGGGGAGTTCCTGGAGCACATCCTCGAGGATGCGGCTGTGCTCCTCCTTGTCCGTCATCTGGCTGGAGACGACCATGTACATGGCCTCAAGTCCGGTTATCTGGGGGTTGTCCTCCTTGCGGGCCTCGTAGATTTCCTCCATGAGGCGACGGTTGCGATTGACGATCTCGATGCCCCTTCGGAGGTCTTGGTCCGTAATCTCCTTGCCGGTCCATTCTTCCACGGCCTCCTTGAAGCGTTTCAGCTCCGCCGTCAGATAGGGGATAGCTCTGGGGCTCTGCACGTTGTGGGGCATGGGCAGGTAGTAGCTGAAGGGCACAGGAATATGGAGCTGCCAACTGGTGTAGGCCTGCCGGATGTGAAGGCAGGACTGCGAGATCATGATGCCGTCCAGATAATCGAACCGCCCCTGAAGGCCCTGGGCCAGACAGTCCCTGCAGAATGGGCAGTACATGCCGAAGATATGAGGCTCGGTGACGTTCTGCGGCTCATGGCTTCCCAGGATCCGGACCGGAAGAACGCCTGCCGCATAGAGGATTTCCTCCGGAACATAGGTGCAGAAGTATCCCAGCACCTTTCCGCCGGTTTTTTCCTTCCAGTTGCGGGCATAGTCGTGTCGGTTCTCGTACCACTCTTGGAACATCTCGATCATGATCCGATTCCTCCTTCCCTGTCCCTCGGCTCCGGATGGTTCGGACCTCAACGGCCCTTCCAAACCGGGTTCCGTTTTTCCAGAAAGGCACGGAGGCCTTCGTGGGCGTCCTCGGTCTTCATTAGCTCCTGGAGGTAAATCTCCTCAATGCGGCGAAGCCCATCCTCGGGCCGAGTGTCCCACCCCTCCAATACAGCCTTTCGGGCCAATCGCAGCACCGCGGGGCTGAGTTTGGAGAAGCGCTCCGCCCAAGCTCGAGCCTCCTCCTCAAGGGCCTCGGGCGGGACCACCTTGTTGACGAGCCCGATCTGCAGGGCCTCTTGGGCACCCATGGCCTCTCCAGAGAGGATCAGCTCCAAGGCCTTTTTCCGTCCGATCATCCGTGGAAAGGCCAAGGCGGCAATTGGGGGAAACACCCCTACCTGGATCTCGGGCTGTCCGAAACGGGCCTTCTGGGAGGCGAGGACCATATCGCAGTAGGTCGCAAGCTCGCATCCTCCGCCCAGGGCGGCCCCTCCCACCACAGCCAGTGTGGGGACACCCAAGGCGTCCAGGCGGCGGAAGATCCCGTGGAAGGCATCAATCATCCGCTCCACTTTATCCCCCATGTGATCCGCCACCTCCACTCCCACAGAGAAGGCCTTACCCTCAGCTTTGATCACCAGCAGACTCAGGGAAAGGGACTGCAGGGAATCCAGGGCTCGGTTGATCTCCTCCATCATGGGGATATTCATCCAATTGTGGGGGGGACGGCAGAGGGTCAACCAGCCGATCCGCTCCTCGATCTCCAGGGAGATGGATTGAAATTCCTGGGGCACGGGTCACCTCCCGGGCTTTGCGCGCAGGGCTTCAGGCCTCAAAGGGCCCCCCGCATGGGGGGGAGAGCCCAGGGCCCGAAGCCCCACTTCACATCAAGTTTTGGGTTTGGGAAGCACCGCCTCGGCTAAGGCGTCATCGAAGACGGAGGCCTGGGCGAGCAGCTGACGATACTTGATGAAGTCGATGGTCCTCTGGCCAGTGAGCTTTTGGGTGTTGAAGGCGTTGAACCCGATGAAGGCCTCTCCGTTCATGTTTGCGGCGAGCCAGTAGATCTGGCTGCTCTTGAGGAGATCCCAGAAGAAGCGCTTCTTAACCCGCACACTCTCAATGGTGTTCATAAGGCAGAGGAAAGTGGTGTTGGCCAAGGTCCACACCATCCGGTCGATGAATTGATCCAGCAGCGACCAGTCGGTCTTGAGTTCCTTGAGTTGTTCGGTGGCTTCCTTGTACGCGGCCCCTTTCTTATATTCACCGTAGACGATCTCCCCGTTGTCCACATATCGATCCGTAATGACTCGAGGGTCTCGGACCCACTCTCCCTTATCGTTCTTCTTGATGGGGATGGCCTTGGTAATCAGGCCAAGCCTCTCCATCTTGTATGCGCTCCACATCTCGTTGGCCGTAGACTGCCACATGGCCTGTTCCATGCTCAGGTTCCAGGGGAGGAAGTCCGTGGACCCACCGGTGGGGGTGGAGCCGTGACGCGTCCCGGCCTGCCCGAAAGCCGCGGTGTCCGCCGCCACGGTAAAATCGCAGGCCTGTCCGATCTCCTGCCCTCCTGCGATCCGCATCCCGTTGCACCGGCAGATGACGGGCTTACGGGCCTTGAGAATGCCGTCCACCATACCGGAGAAGAGGTCCATGTACTGGGCATACTCCAGGGGCCTCTTGGAATAGTACTCGGCATACTCCTTGGTGTTGCCTCCCGTGCAGAAGGCCCGATCACCCGCGGCCGTGAAGATAATGGCCACCACGTCCCTCTCCATGGAGGCCCGGTGCATTCCGGCGATGACTCCCTTGACCATCTGGGTGGTGTAGGAGTTGTATTGAGCGGGATTGTTAAGGGTAATCCAGGCTGTATAGAGCCCTTCGACGATCTCTCCCGTATCCGGGTTGACAAGCGGTTTTCGCTCATACATGGTGCAGGGCGGCGTGGTTCCAAAGTGCTCGTCCCCAAAGATTTGGTGGTCCTTGACCTCGTTGTCTCGGATCAGCCAATCCAGTGCCATCGTTCCCTCCTTGGATTTGTGGTGAAATCTCTACATCTGTGCCTCATGAGATATCCTTGCCGTCCTCACCTTTCCGGATCGACCCGACGGGTTCCTCACCTCCCTTCTTCATCCCCTCCCCTTTCCTGCCGGGATGGCGGCCGGTCTCCATCCAGGAATGCCTCCTGCTTCCATTCCGTGCAGCGCTCCACACGCTCGATGATCTTGTTGAGATGGTGGAGCTCGCTGCGGAATCGATCATAGTCCTTTTCCAGGACCAAAAAGCGATTGGCGGGAGTCTTACCGCGAAACTCCTCCAGCCTCTTTCGGAGGCTGCGCAGGGTCCTCTCCAAGAGCTCCCTCTTCTTGTTGAGGCACTGCAGGGCCTTGTCCTGGTCCAGAGCGAAGATGAAGAAGTACCCCAGATTGGATAAGTCGTAGGTAATGTTTTTATCCAAAAGGGACTTCTCCACCAACCTCGCCAGCCGTTCTTTCCCCTTTTGGGTCAACCGGTAGACCCGCCTCTCGGGCATCAGCCCCTCTCGCTCCCTTCGGGAAATCACCATGCCCTCGCGATCCAGATGGGCCAGGGTCTTGTAGATCATGGGAGGACTGATCTTGGCCCAGGAGTCCATGCGGTGCACCTTGACCTGCTGGTTGATGTGATACCCATGCATGGGCCGCTCCAGCAGAAATCCCATTACCACAAGTTCATACTTGGACATGACACACCCATCGATTCGTCGAGGAGATCTCCCGCCAAGGGCCCACCTTTCCCTGGGAACCTCTCGGCTATAACCCCTGAAGTCTCCTATTTCAATAATTTTATTTAGACTAGTCTCTTTGCAACTAGTTATTTTTTAGCCTATCAGATGGTATCCTGTCAAGCGTTTTTTTCACTTGACAGGAAAAAAGAGGCCGTCTATAACGAGGCCGCATCCTGCGGAAAGGAGGGGCCAGGGTCGCTCCCTCCACGGGCTCACGAAAGGCCCCGCGGGTTTATCCTGCGGGGCCTTTCGTTTTTGCGGTCGATCTTCCCGTCCGGTTTATGAAATCAAGGAGGTAGGCGATGAGAAGAAACTGGAAGAAGGTCCTCGGATTAGCGTCGATCCTCGTTGTGGTCGCTCTCCTCGCCTGGTCCACTGCGGGCCTCTGCGCAGAGGCTGTGCAGAAGGACTTCAAATACGTGGCCTCTCAGGATGGAAAGCGCTACCATCTGCCCTCCTGCAGCCTGGCCAAAAAGATCAAGCCCGACAAGTTGGTCCGGTTTGCAACGGTGGAGGAGGCCCGCAAAGCGGGTTATACGCCTTGCAAACGCTGTAATCCACCGCAGACAGACTAGAGCCTCGATTCTCGGACGGGAAGATCGATCTCCTTCTGGGGAAGGATCCACACTCCCGGCAGAGAACCGAGCCCGAAATGAGGGTGGGCAGCTCTATCCAATCGCTTCTGTTATAAGCTTGACAGACCTAGGATCTTACGGGCTTCCTCGGGGGTGGCCACCTCGCGTCCCAGCTCCCGGCTCAGTTTGACCATACGCCGCACCAGCTCCTCGTTGGACGCCAACTCCCCCTTGCGGTAGTAGATGTTATCTTCCAGACCCACTCGAACATGACCTCCCATGAGGATGGCATGAACACCCATTGGTAATTGAGAGGCCCCAATGCCCGAGACGGTCCAGGTCGACCTTGGGGGAATACAGGACCGCAGGTGCACCAACTGCTCGATGGTCGCGGGGATGGCCCCCCGAAGCCCCAGGACGAAGTTGAAGTGAAGGGGGGGATCGGCCAGTCCCGCCTCTTGGAGGCGGAGGGCATTGTAAATCATGCTTACGTCGAAGATCTCCATCTCGGGCTTGATCCCGTGCCGCTTCATCTCCGCAGCCAGGGCCTCCACCAGATCCGGGGGATTGACATAGGCCATGTTGGGAAAATTGACGGAACCTGTGGTGAGGCTGGCCATCTCGGCAGGGACCTGGAGGCGCTGGATACGGCTCGAGAGGTCCGCCCCTGCACGCCCCCCGGTGGAGATCTGAAGGATGAGACGGGTCCTCCCTTGAAGCCGATCCACCACCTGGGCGAACCTCCAGGGATCGTCGGAGGGGTTCTCCTCCTCGTCTCTGACATGGATATGGAGGATAGAGGCCCCTTCCTCCTCGCACCGAAGGGCGCACTCGGCGATCTCGTCGGGACTCACGGGCAGATGGGGATTGTCCTTCTTCCTGGGGACGGATCCGGTGGGGGCCACTGTGATGATGAGCTTCTCCATGGATTGCCTCCAAGATATCGTTGATCTCGTCGGTCTCGTCCATCTCGTGGATCTCGTCGGTTTTGGCAAATGGAACGGCTAAAGGCACGGGACCATGGCGAGGGGTGATGGCCATTATAGGCCCAAGCGAGGTTTTCCGGCAACTGCGGGAATCTACAATTCACTTTCCGGATGAACCTCATGATTCTCCAAAATCTGGATTCCGCAATCACAAATCCACAATCCGCAGCACTCTAAACTACCCGATCATCTTGCTCGGAAGCCACAAGGCCAACCCAGGGAAGACGCAGACCGCCGCAATGACGATCATCTCGATGATCACGAAGGGGAGGACCCCGATCAGCACTTGGGAGAGAGGCACATCAGGGGCGATCCCCTTGACGATGTAGAGATTCAATCCCACGGGAGGGGTCACCAACCCGATCTCCAGATTTACGGTCATGATCACCGCAAACCAGACGGGATCAAAACCCAGACCCTTGATGACCGGCAGGAGCATGGGAGCCACCATGAGGATGACCGCGGCTGGGGGAATGAAAAAGCCCAGGACAAGTAGCAGGAGATTAATAAGCACAATGATCCCCCATTTGCCTACGGGCAGTCCCAGGATGAGATTGGCCAGCGACTGGGTGACATAGAGATCCGAGCAGACAAAGCTGAAAAGCAGCGCTGCGGCCATGATCATGAGGATCATGGTGCTCTCATTGAGGGCCTTCAACAGGATCTCCCTGAGATCTCGCCACCGATACATCCCATAGAGGACCATGACGAAGACGAGGGAGAGGACCGCCCCCACTCCCGCCGCCTCGCTCGGCGTGGCCCACCCCCCATACAGGGAACCCATAATCCCCACAATGATCAGGATGAAAGGAAGTACCCGGGGCAGATAGAGGAGTTTCTCCCGTAGGGAATAAACCTCGAGGGAAGGCTCTCCCCCCTCCTTCATCCGTCCCCCTCTCCGGATGGATCTCCCGTCCTTGGAGAAGGTCACGTAGAAGCCCACCCACAGACAGCTCAACAGGATCTCCAGGAGCCCCGGCAGCACGCCCGCAATGAAGCACTTCCCGATGGAGGTCTCGGTGGCGATACCATAGAGGATCATGGTGATGCTCGGAGGGATAAGGATCCCGAAGGTGCCCGCATGGGCGATGAGGCCGCAGGCCAATCGGGGACTGTACCCCCTCCTTCGCATCTCCGGAATCCCGATCCCCCCGATAGCCGCCGCCGTGGCCGGACTGGATCCGCACAGGGCCGCGAAGACCCCACACGCGAGCATGGTGCTGATCCCCAGTCCGCCGGGCAGTCGGTAAAGCCATCGATGAAGGGCTTCGTACAGATCCGAGCTGGCGCGCGACAAGGCGATGGGGGCGCTCAACAGAATGAAGAGGGGAATGGCCAAAAGGGCGAAGCTGTCCATACTCGAATAGAGGACCAAAGGCACAGTGGGTAGGATCTCCGGGGAAAAGAGCAACGCCCAGAAGAGAGATATCCCCGCAAGCCCCGCCCAGATGGGGATCCCGGACATGAGAATCACAAGGGCACTTCCGAAGACGGCCACCCCCAGAAGCTGCTCGCTCACGGCTTGGCTCCTTTTCCCTCCTTTGGAGATCCGGAGAGGCTCCCTTCATCCTCCGAACTTCGGATCGACCCGGACCTCCATTGGCGGACCCTCCGCGAGATGGTCACCAGATGCTGGAGGAACAGCAGTGTCATGCCCAAGGGGAGAAAGAGATAGGGAATCCAGAGAGGGGGTCCCCAGAGCGATTCCGAGTGCTCGTGTGCAATCCAAGCTTCCCACCACATGGGCCAGCTGTAGACCATCAGGACGCCGCATACAAGACAGCTGAGCACAGTGGCGGCAAAGAGAAGGACGTGCTTTGCTCCAGGAGGGAGATTGTGGATGGCCAAGTCGACGTTCAGATGTGCCTCGTTCTTCTGGCCTAGCGCGGATCCCACGAAACAGGCGTACATGAGTAGGAAGACGGACAACTCGATCTGCCAGATGGTGGAGGCCCGAAAGACCTTTCGAAGGACCACCCCCTCGGTAACGATCAGGGCGGCGGCTAGGATGGCCACGCCTCCCAAGAATCCGGTCACATAGCTCAGCCCCTCAATGAACGAGGCGATCCTCCACCAAAGCGGCTGGTTCCGCAATCGGGACATACTTGTCTCCTTCTGCGCACATCCAGGGTCACAGATTCCCACCAGTCTCTTCCCCCCAGACTCACCGGAGGCCCCGCGGCCTCCCTCTCCCTAAAGGAGGCTCCAGGGGCCTCCATGAGGGGGAAAGGGCTCACTCCATGGCCTGAAGGGCAAGATCCAGCAGCTGGTGTCCTCCTTCTACGGTCTCGGCGAAGTTCTTCCACGCCGTCCTCTTGGCCAGTGCAAGCCAGGCCTGGAATTCCTTTTGAGTCATAAAGTGGAGTTGGACCCCGGCCTTGGAGTAAACATCGATGAGCTTTTGGGAGGACTCCTGAAGTTTGGGAGGAATCCACTCGCGATGAAGCCGATCGGCCTCCTCCAGGAGGATCGTCTGCTGTTGTGGACTCAGCCGGCGCCAAGTCTTCATGGAGATGACCACAGGCTCGAGCATGTACCAGATGGCATACTCCTTGGGGGCATTGAGGAACTTGAGCTGTTCATAGAGTCGATAGGAGACGAACGAGGCAGTGGAGGTCAAACAGGAGTCCAGGACCCCCGTGGCCAAGGCGTGGTAGATCTCCGAGGAGGGCATGCTGGTGATGGAGGCCCCAGCCTCCTTGAGCATGAACTCGAACTTCTTGCCCGCAGCGCGCATCTTCAGACCCCGCACGTCCTCGGGGAGGCGCACTTGGCGCACTGTGCTCCCGATCGCCCCGTTGAGCCAAAACCAGATCAACATCCGCACGCCGTTTTTCTCCAGGATTTCCTCGATCCTCTTTCCAATGGGTTTGTTCCTCCAGTCCATGGCCTTTTCCAGGCTGCTTACGGCACAGGGCATCAGGGTGACGGAGAACTGGGGGACCTTTCCCGAGGCATAATCCAAGGGAAAGAGGCTCATATCCAGGACACCCTTCTTCATAGCATCCCACTGCTCTTTGGGTTTAAATAGGGACTTGGCCGGATACACACGAAAGGTCAACTCCCCATTGGTCCTTCGGCTTACACGCTCACCGAAGAGCCGGATCATCTGATCCCGCACGTCCCCCTCGGCAAACTGATGGGAGACCTTGAGACGGAGCTTCTTGGCCCAAGCCGGATGGGTCATAGGAAGCCAGATCAGTCCCGCCGCCATACAGGCGGCCAAAAGCCGCAACCTTCCCTTCCCTCTCATGGCACGACCTCCTTTGGCAGGGTTTCAAACCAAGGCCGCACGGAAAGCGTGGGGCCTCCCCTGGCCGTCGTCCTCGGCCTGAAGCCGTGCAACGGCCTCTCCATTGGGGCCCCTTGAATGCGACAGGGCCCCTGCTTCCTGCTCGTCGTTCTGATAGAGGGAGAGTCCATGTTGCAGGCACATTAACTAAGAAAAGAGGTGCTTCAGCCGTTCCGACGAAAGAAATCCTGAATGACCCTGACCACACGCTCTTGTTGCAGGGCCGTCATCTCGGGATAGAGGGGAAGGGCCAGCACCTCTCTGGCCGCGCGTTCCGACTCGGGAAAGTCCCCAGGCCTATAACCAAGATCCTTGAAACATGTTTGAAGGTGAAGGGGAATCGGGTAGTAGACCTCTGTGGCCACGCCCCTCTCCTGAAGGAACTTCCGCAGCTCATCCCTTCGATTCGGAACGCGGATCACGTATTGATGAAACACGTGGGATGAGACCTCCTCGTCGGGGCTTGGGTCTTCGAGGGGAGGCAGCTGAAGTCCATCTTGTTCCAATCCGACCTCCTGAAACAGACGATGATAGGTCCGTGCCCGCTCGCGGCGTGCCCGGTTCCAGGTGGGAAGCAACGGGAGTTTGACCCGGAGAATGGCAGCCTGGAGTTCATCCAGCCGGCTGTTGATGCCGATTTCCATGTGGCGATATCGCTCGGGGCTTCCGTGAACCCGCAGACTGCGGATGCGCTCGGCCAGCTCTGGCCGCGAGGTGACTACCATCCCCCCGTCTCCACAGGCCCCCAGATTCTTGGTGGGGAAAAAAGAGAGGCATCCCGCTGCTCCACAGGTCCCTACCGGTCGGCGTCGGCCGTCCGCCAGCACAGCGTATGCCCCCAAGGCTTGGGCCGCATCCTCCACCACCGGGATCCCGGCGGATCTAAAGAGCGGGGTCAGACTCTGCATGTCGCAGGCCTTTCCGTAGAGATGAACCACAATGGCAGCCTTGATCTGAGAGGCTTCCGGGTCGGACCGGAGATAGTCCTCCACCGCCTGAGACGAGAGGTTTAAGGTCTGCGGGTCCACGTCGACGAACACAGGATGTGCGCCCAGCAGGGAGACTGCCTCCGCCGTGGCCACAAAGGTAAAGGGAGTGGTCAAGACCCGGTCTCCCGGGCCCACACCCAGGGCCTTGAGGGCCAACCAAAGGGCATCGGTCCCCGAGGCCACTCCGATGGCGTGGGGGATCTGAAGAAACCGGGCCATCTCCTCCTCGAAGGCCCGGACCTCTTCTCCCAGTATGTATTGACCGGAGCTCAGGACCCGTTCCACAGCACTCAAGAGGGGCCTTCGGATCCCATGGAACTGGGCCCGAAGGTCCAGAAGGGGGACATTCGACCGGCCTCCCTCTCTCCAGGCGGAGTCTCCCACCACTTTATCCTCTCTTTGGGCTTATGAATCGGGGGGACTCCCTCGGAGGACCCGGGGCTGCACCCCCAACTGACGGCTGATCCGCTCCGCTGCTTCCTGGGCCTGGGTTCGATCTGCAAACCCACCCACCCGAATGCGATACCATGTACCGCGCCGGGGAATCTCGGCCTTCTCCATCCAGACCCGCGGATACCCTCCCATACGTATCAGACGCCCTTGAAGGGCTCGGGCCCGGGCCGGATCCCTGTATGAGGCCACCTGCACCACATATCCTGTCGTGCCTTTTTGATGCGGAAAGGGCCTTTTGGTAGAGGGTGGGGGCGGGCTATGGGAGCCTGTGTCTTCCACTCGAGGAGGAGGGAGGGAGGGCAGCGTCTCCGACTCCTTCTCCCCGGTTTCCTCCAGGATGCTCCACCATCGACCGCCTTCCTCTGGGGGTGTATCCGATGGTTCCACCACGGAGGGATTCACCTCTACGGGGGGGGGAAGAGGACGGATCCTCATAGGGGCCGGCTCCGAACGGCTCCCTCCCCACTGGCTCCCGGCCAGGAACCCCAGACCGAACATAATGGTGGAGAGCAAGGCACCCCAGAGAAAGGTCTGGATCCAACCCGCCCCTCCTTCTTCCGAAGGAGACCCTGTGGCGGACCTTGGGCTCATCCCGCGTCCCTCACATCTCTTCCGGGGCGCTGACCCCCAACAGCTCCAGGGCGTTTCTCAGGACGATACGGAGGGCTTGAACCAACAGGAGCCGTGCCCGAGTCAAAGAAGGATCGTTGCAGATGACACGCGCGGCGGGGTCGAGCCACCCCCGATTGTAATAGGAATGGAAATCCGCCGCCAGTCGATCGAGGAAAAAGGTCAGTCGATGGGGCTCCAGGCGCTGTGCGCTTTCTTTGATCACCTCAGGATAGAGGACCAAGTGTTTGACCAGCTCCCATTCCTCTTCCAGCCGCAGCAGCGACAGGTCTCCTTCATCAGCCCGGGGCAAAGGGATGTTGCGCTGATGAGCCTCCTTCAGAATACTGCAGATGCGCGCATGGGCGTATTGCACGTAGTAGACGGGATTCTCCCTCTCCTGGCGTTTGGCCACTTCCAGGTCGAAATCGAGATGACTCTCCGAGCTGCGCATGAGAAAGATGTACCGGGCCGCGTCCACCCCCACTTCCTCCATCACCTCGCGGAGGGTGGCGAACTGTCCAGCACGCGTGGACATGGAGACAGGCTGCCCGTCACGCAGAAGGTTGACCAACTGCACCAACAGGACCTGGAGGTCATCGGGCTCCCTCCCCAGGGCACGCATCATCCCCTTCATTCGGGGGACGTACCCATGATGATCGGCCCCCCACACATCGATGACCAAGTCGAAACCCCGCTCGAACTTGTCTGCGTGATAGGCGATGTCCGAGGCGAAGTAGGTGGTGCGGCCGTCGGAGCGGACCACCACCCGGTCCTTCTCATCCCCGAAATGGGTGGCCCGAAACCAGAGGGCACCGTCCTTCTCGTAGACGAGCCCTTCGGTGCGAAATCTCTCCAAGAGCCGGGAGACCTTTCCCCCTTCATGGAGAGAGGACTCCCGGAACCATCGATCGTAATGGACCCTAAAGTCCTCCAGATCGCGACGGATGCCCTCCAAGATGGTCTCTCCGGCCCATCGACTGAAGGATTCCACGGCCTCTTCTTCGGGCACATCCACCCATCGCGACCCGTCCCGCTCCAAGATCTCCCGGGCCAACTCCAGGATATATTCCCCACGGTAATGGTCTTCGGGGAAGGAGACCTCCTGCCCCAACATCTCCAGATACCGGAGGTACACAGAACGCCCCAAGATCTCCATCTGCCGGCCCACATCGTTGACGTAGTATTCCCGGAAGACCTTGTACCCCGCCGCCTCCAGAACCCGCGCCAAGGCATCTCCCACGGCGGCCCCACGGCCGTGGCCGATGTGCAAGGGCCCTGTGGGGTTGGCGCTGACGAACTCCACTTGGACCCTCCGGCCCTGTCCCACTCCAAGTCGGCCATACTGCTCCTGCTCGTGCAAGACCTGCCGTATCCGCTCCAGGATGGCCTCTCTCTGAAGGAAAAAGTTGATGAATCCGGGCGGTTGAATCTCCACCCGTTGAAGATATCCGCTTGTGTCATCCAGTCTGGAGACGATCTGCTCCGCCAACACCATGGGAGGCCTCCCGTACCGAGAGGCGAGGACCATGGCCACATTGGTGGCGTAATCTCCATGTTCCGACCGTTTGGGGATCTCCACATTCCATCGCTTGGGAAGGGAGCTCTCACCCCCTTCCTCCTCAATTATCCGGACCAACGCGGACTCGATCATCCCCCGGATGAGCTCTTTCACCCTGATTCCTCCCTCGAATCCTCCGCTGAGGGATCCATCTTAGCTCCGGCTCATAGGGGCGTCAAGGAGGGCAGCCAAAGACGGGAGACCATTATGATGGCACTGCCTCGCAGACCATGAATTCCGAAGAAGAGGGAATGTCAAAATGGAAAGACTTCCTATCCTTGAGGAAGATCAACCGGGGCGCGACTCGACGGCTGGGGTCAAGGTGAAGTCGTATCGCTGTTGGGCTTCTCCTCCATGGCCGTCTCGGACCCGGATATCCACCGAGATAGGCCCCTTTGGAGGGATCTCAAAGCGCCATTCCAGAATGCCCAGACTCTTATGAATCCGCATTCCCTCTGGGACGTCTCCTTCCAGATGGAACTCCAGAGGGTCTCCGTCCGGATCCACGGCCCGCACTTGGTAACGATAGAGCCCGGGGCCTGCTAGCCCCTCCGGCGGCTGGGATAAGATCTTGGGAGGTCGGTTCTGAAGGGTAAGTTCCTCGGAGGCCAGGCTCTCTCCGGGGCCCTCCGAGTCCTCCGGTATCACCACCACGGATATCCGATCCCCTCGTCGCAACCCATCGGTGGAGAACATAGGCTCAAAGCTCTCCTCCACCACTTCCCCGTTGACCGACCACTCAAACCGGAGCTCCACCTCCTCCCCGTCGGGGTCGCTGCTCTTCACCTGAGCCGTAAGGAGGTCCCCGGGGAATGCGGGCTGAGGGGTCAATTTCACCTCCAGGACCCTCGGGGGGGTATTCCGGATCTCCACGGGCCTGGAGGCAACAGCCTCGCCCTCCGTCTTTCCATCCATGGGGGTGACCCAAACCCGAACGCGATCCCCCTTGGCGAAGTATTCGGAGGAGAGACGGGATCCCACATCCCTTTCCACTGGAACCCCGTTGACCTCCCACTCATACCGGTATTGAAGAGGATCCCCGTCCAGATCCCCAGCCTTGACCTCCACGTAGAGCGGAGCCCCCGCCCTTGGCACTTCCGGAAGGATTCTGACGCTTCGAACCACAGGAGGGTGGTTCTCCTTCTTTGCGGTCTTGGTTTCCTTCTCCGGCTCTCCGCACCCCCAGATCACGGACAGCAAAAGAAGGGCCCCCATCATCCCCCACCGCTTCCGGCCCTTGTACGGCATGGTCAGCTCACCACCAGGTCCTTGACTTCCTCGGCGCTCTCCACAAAGAGATAGCCGCTGTCCTTCAGGGAAACGTACTTGATCCCTATGTCGCTCCCGATTGACCTCTTGAGGCGCTTGATCAAGGATGTGCTCTTCTTGTTGAGGTAAATGAACCCCCCCTCGGCATCCGAGACGCGGATGTCGCCGTGGACCTTTCCCCACACATAGATCCTGGCCAGCTCCAGATTCTTCCCCAAATGGCCATAGACGTCCCCTCCCACGAGGAGGACCGAGTTTTTGGTCATCCCTGCGGCCACATCGACGAGTCTTCCGCTCTTTTTGTACTTCATGCCGATGTTGCCGCACACCTTGATGAAGCAGTCCGCCTGTTTTTCCCCGATGCCCCAGTGGACATCCCCACCAATAAGGAAAGTGCAGCTCATGTTCTCCCGATTGATCCTCCCCACGCTTCCCTCCACCTCCATCCGAGTGCTCTGGGCATTCCCCGCAAGCCCCCCCTGGACATCCCCCTCGATCTTAAGGGAGCCCTCGCCGACGGCCATCCCCACGCGATCGCGGGCCGAGCCCTTCACCTCGATCCGGACCACAGGGGAACGGTATCCCAAGTAATCGCCCACATTTCCCTGTACAAGGATCTGGGTGTTGGGATTGAAGGCGTTCATCCCCATGCCCACATAGCTCGGCTGGAACTCCTCGGAGGGATTCTTTAAGATCAAGCTCCCTCGACTCAGGTAACATCCCCCGTACTCCACACAAGGGAGTTCCACAGGGGATTCGCTCGTCTCAGCGGCCAATGTACAGAGATAGCCCAGGATCATCTTCTCCTTCTCCCGGACCGGAGCCGCATCTTGAATCATCCGAAGGAGAGTATCCAGACGTTTGAGCTGCTTGACCTTCTTTAAGACCTCCCTCCAGCCGGGATCCTCCACAAAGAGTTCGTCCTCCATCTGGAGATAGGGTTGAAGCGGAGGAAGGGCGATCAGCTTCTCGAAGAGGCCCATGGGATCCCTCCTTACTAAGCTCAATAGGGCGAACTAGAACGTCTTCTGATTTGACGGAATCCGGAAAGAGACCTTATGGATGTGGAAATAGCACAAGTTGGGTTCTGGATCAACCCCGCTCACTCCATTTAGGACCACAATGGAGGCGGAATAAATTGCCCATGCAACAGCATTATGCTATAGATGACCGTGAAGACATTTACTATTCCTGGGAGTTCAGCCATGGAATGCATCTTCTGCGAGATCATCAGAGGCCGGAAACCCTGCGTTAAAGTCTACGAAGATGAACATGTGCTGGCGTTCGAGGACATCCATCCTGTGGCCCCGGTCCACGTGCTCGTGGTACCCAAAACCCATGTGGCCTCCCTCAACGAGTTGGACCAAACCGGGATGGAGCTCCTCGCCCATATCCATTGGGGTGCCCGTCAAGTGGCCAGAACCAAAGGGATAGAGGGATCCGGATACCGCACCCTGATCAACACCGGCCCGGATGCCCGGCAGGAGGTCTTCCATCTTCACCTTCATGTGTTGGGAGGGCGTCCCCTAAACCCCATCAGCGCCTGAGGACTCTTCGGGGCCCGACGACCTTGATCCTTATGGAAAGATCCTATCCATCCGGGATATACCTCCGGACCCTGTGGGACCACTAAGGAAAGCGATCGATCGGGCTGGCGTTTTCCTTGCCCCGCAATGACCACCTGGGCTGGGAAAACACCTCTGGCACAAGTCCTCCTCACTTTCGGACGACGCAAGGCGGCAAGCAGCACGGAAAGTCGCAGGAGGATGGCACACGGAGCATCTCCTCCTTGCTCATGGAGCCGTCCAGTCATCTGATTCGTCAGGGGCAGCCACTATGACCTAGCGGACTTTGGCCCCGGATGGGATCTCTCCGTCGATCGTCACCAACCGCAAGTCCTCCCCATGGACGGCAGCCAAAAGCATCCCCTGGGAGACCTGACCAAAGATCTTGGCGGGCTTGAGATTGGCCACCAGCACGACACGACGCCCCACCAGATCTTCGGGGGCGTAATGCTGGGCGATCCCAGCCACCACTTGGCGCTCCTCAGCACCCATCTGCACCCGGAGTTTGAGAAGTCGGTCCGAACCCTTGATGGGCTGAGCGGAAAGGACCTCGGCTACCCGGAGGTCTACCCTTTGAAAGGCGGCCATGTCGAGCTCCCCTTTATCCTCCGACTCCTTGGAGGTCGGGGGTGGGGGCTTTTGTCCGCCTATCTCCGCGATACCCGCCTGAACCGGATCCACTCTGGGAAAGAGGGGCTTGGGAGTGGGTAACTCCCCTCCGAGCTCCACGGCGCCCCATCGGCCCAATCTCATGAGGTCTCCACGGTTTCCAGGTGCCTCAACCCCAAGCTGTCGAGCCATCTCCGAGGAGGTCCTCGGCATAAAGGGCCAAAGAAGAAGGGAGACAAGTCGATTGACCTCCACGAGATGGTAGAGGACGACCTCGAGCCTCCGGCGCTTTGCGGGGTCTTTGGCCAGGCGGAAGGGCTCTGTGCGATCGATGTATCGGTTGGTCAGCCCGATGAGGTCCCAGATCCTCATGAGGGCCTTGTGGAAAAGAAGTCCGCCCATGGCCGAAGGATAGCCCTCCAGGACCTCTTCGGCCTTTTCGCGAAGCTCTTGGTCCTCAGGATCCTCCGAAGGGAGGGATCGTGGCGGGACCCCCTTAAGGTATCGCCTTACCATGGTCAGGCTTCGTTGGAGCAGGTTGCCGAGATCATTGGCCAGATCCGAATTGAGCCTCTGGACCAAAGCCACCTCGCTGAAGCTGGCGTCCAAACCGAAGACCATCTCGCGGAGGAGAAAGTAGCGGAAGGCGTCCAGGCCGTACTTTTCCACCAGGTCCAAGGGGCGGATCACGTTGCCCAGGCTCTTGGACATCTTGGAGGTCTCCACGTTCCAATACCCGTGTACGTTGAGATGTCGATAGGGCTCGATCCCGGCCGCCTTCAGCATGGTGGGCCAGTAGATCCCATGGGGTTTGAGGATATCTTTGGCGATCAGATGCTCGGCATAGGGCCAATAGCGACGAAACGCCTCGCCGTCAGGATATCCCAACGCGGAGATGTAATTGATCAGGGCGTCGAACCATACATAGGTCACATAATTGGAATCGAAGGGAAGCGGGATCCCCCAATCGAGACGGGATCGAGGGCGGGAGATGCACAAGTCCTCCAGGGGATCACGGAGCATGGCCAGGGCCTCGTTCCGGTAGCGCTCAGGGCGGATAAAGTCGGGGTGCTCTTCGATATGGTCCTTCAGCCACTGCTGGTATCGGCTCATGCGGAAGAAATAGTTGTCCTCCTGTCTCAATTCCGGCTCGGTCTCGTGTTGAGGACAGCGTCCGTCCTCCAGCTCCCGCTCCGTGTAGAAGCGCTCACATCCCGTGCAATAGAGACCCTCATAGCGGCCGAAGTAGATGTCGCCCGCGTCATAGACCTTCTGCAGAATGTATTGGACCACCCTCACATGATCGGGCTCGGTGGTCCGGATAAACCGATCGTAGGAGCAGTCCAGCCGAGGCCAGAGATCCCGAAAGGCCTGACTAATGAGATCGGCGTAGGGCTTGGGACCCATTCCTCGCTCTTTGGCGGCCTTAAGGACCTTGTCACCGTGTTCATCGGTGCCGGTAACAAAGTAGGTCTCCTCACCGAGGAGGTGATGGAAGCGCCGCATCACGTCCGCAACAATGGTGGTATAGGCGTGTCCCAGGTGAGGCTCCGCGTTGACATAGTAGATGGGTGTGGAAATGTAGAATCGCGTCTTCATCTCCCTTAACCTTCCTTCCTGGACTTTTCGAGGTGTTCCGGTTTCCCCGGAAGGACCTCCAGGATCTCCTCCAGATCCACCTCCCGCTCCTGTCCTTCCTCGTCCTCGATGATCACACGATGGGCCAGCACGTTGAGGCGTTTGACCCGTCCGATCCCTCGCTTTGTGTTCACCCATTTGCGACACCTGGGGAACGGTTTGCTCATCTCCACATACATGGAGTGCTCATAACCGAGGCAACACATGAGCCGCCCGCAAAGACCGGAGATCTTCAGAGGGTTAAGGGAGAGATTCTGATCCTTGGCCATGCGCACGGAGACGGGCTCGAAGTGCGTCAGAAAGGTCTTGCAACAGAGTTCCCTGCCGCAGCTTCCCAGTCCGCCGAGGATCTTGGCCTCGTTTCGTACTCCGATCTGCCTCATCTCCACCTTGCAGTGAAATCGCCTTGCCAGATCCCTCACCAGCTTCCTGAAGTCCACCCGGTTCTCGGCTGTAAACGAGAAGATCATCTTGTTGCCCTCGAACAGGGCTTCCACTTCCACGAGCTTCATGCCGAGCCCGTACTTGGCGATGAGTTCTTTGCAGACCTGCTGTGCCCTCTGTTCCTTGGCCCGGAGCTTTTGAGCCCGTTCCAGGTCATGGCGGGTGGCCTTGCGGACTACCCTCTTGAGCTGGCCCGGAACCTTCTCCGGCTCGGGCTCCCAGGGCTCGATGACCACCCAGGCCAGTCCCAGACCTCGATCCGTCTCCACGATGACCCAATCGTGAAGTCGAAGGTCCAATCCGTCCGCCTCAAACACGTAGATCTTCCCGTGTTCTTTGAATTTAACCGCGGTGACCCTCACGCCACACTCCTCTCCGCCCGCCAGATCCTCCCCTTTGCTTCATCCAACGTAAGGAAAGGAACAGATTCTCCAGCGTCAGCGTAGGATTCCAGTTCTTATCCACCCCCCGAAGCCCCTCGACCGCTTCCTCCCATGCCCGGAAAAGCTCTGAGACGCTCCACCCCTTTCCCGTGGCCTGCAACTCGGATCCCTCCACACCTCCCGCGATCCTCCCTACCACCATGTCCCGCAAGAGACCCTGCAGGATATCCAGTCTCATCCGGGCCTCCTCACGGGTCCGCGACCAGCTTCGCGCCCGCTCCATCACCTCCTGAGTAGAGGCATGAGGCAGCCGCTCGAGCCAATCCATCAACTGGGCCGCAACCTCTCGGATCTCCTCGGTCTGGACCTTCCGAGCCTTTCCGATGCTCCCTTGGGCCCAGCGAGCGGCCTTGCCCGCCTCGTCGGCGGACCAACCCTCCCTCTCCTGGAGGAACCGGAGCACCTCCTCTTCGGTGAGGGGAGAGAAGGTCAAGACCTGACATCGGGACACCACGGTGGGCAAAAGGGCACTGGTTGAGGAAGAGATAAGCATCAGAAGATTCCCTTCCGGAGGCTCCTCCAAGATCTTCAAGAGGGCGTTGGCCGCTTGAGGATTCATCTTGTGGGCCTCATCGATAATCACCGTTCGCATGTTGCTCTCCACGGGCCGATGAACCATTCGGTGGCGCAGCTCGCGCACCTGATCGATCCGGATTTGGGCCCCTTCGGGGACAATCTCCAGGGCGTCGGGATGGTTTCCATGGAGGACCTTCATGCAAGCGGAACACTCCCCACAGGCATCATCCCTCCCCTTGCGACAGTGGAGAGCCAGGGCCAAGGCCCGTGCCACAGTGGCCTTCCCCACCCCCTCCGGTCCCACGAAGAGATAGGCATGGGGAATCTGATCCCACTGCAATGCCCTGCGGAGGATGCGAACGATCCGCTCGTGCCCGATGATCGAGGAGAGGTTCAGATGTCTCCTCCTTTTAGGATCGCTTGGAGGACCTAGAGAAGCCCCAGAAGGGTGAGGACAAGGATCCGGATCCGCTGTTGAACCGCATCGGGCGACTCCTCCCCTCCTACGATCCGAACACGTTGCGGATCCTTCCTTGCGATCTCCAGATAGCCCCTTCGGACCCTCTCATGGAACACCGCCGACTCCAGCTCGAAGCGCGATTCGTGGGGCTTTCCCTCCTCCTCCAGCCTTTGCATGGACCGCTTCAGACCGACCTCCACCGAGCAATCGAGCAGGATGGTGAGGTCGGGTCTCAACCCCTCCGAGGCCCAGTGGTTCACCTGGGCCACCAACTGGAGATCTAATCCTCTACCGTAGCCTTGGTAGGCAAGGGTGGCGTCAGAAAACCGATCGCACAAGAGGACTTCACCCTGCTCCAGGGCGGGTTTCAGGACATGCTTTACATGCTGATGGCGGGATGCACCATAGAGGAAAAGCTCCGTCAATCCGAAGATCTTCGAGGATTGGGGGCGAAGGAGGATCTCCCGCACGGCCTCGCCCAACGGGGTCCCTCCCGGCTCCCGAGTCATGCGAACCCGAACCCCTCTCTGTTCCAAAAAAGCCCCCAAGGCTCGAAGCTGCGTGGTCTTTCCACTCCCCTCGATCCCTTCGAAGGTAATGAAGACCCCTCTCTTTCTCCCTATCCGCTCCAACGCCCCTTTCCATGCATGCCGCCCGAGGGTGAAGCCCACATCCCACAAGCTCCATCGGCTGCCAGGCGCTTCTTTCGGGCGGATCTCTCTAACTTCCCGTTTTGATTATAGTAGGAGCGACTCGGGATTGCAACGATCACCCCTAGCCCCGGCCTTTGCTTCGGATCAACCCGTCTTCATCTATAAGAAACAGTCCACCAGGACTTCCTCTCCGGAGCGCTGAATCGTATATCGAGGGAATCGAATCCCTTGATCCACCCGGCCAACGGCCAACTCCCCCACGGCCTCAATCCCTCTGCCCAAGATTAAGGGAGCCACAAAGCATAGAATGCGCTGAACAAGACCGGCTCTCAGGAAGGAGGTTAGGACCTGAGACCCCCCCTCCACAAGGACGGAGGAGATCTCTCGATCCGCGAGGAGACGGAGGAGTTCCTGGAGGTCCACTCTCCCGGATGGGTCCGAACCCACCGATAGGACGCGCACCCCTCGTGCCTCCAATGTCCGAGACCTCTCCATGGGGGCTTGAGGGGTCGTGACGATCCAGGTCTCACCTCCCAAGAGCTCTGGATCAAGAACCTTGGCGTGATCTGGGACCCGCAGCCGACTGTCCAGGATGACCCGAACTGGATTCCTTCCCCTTACATGGCGGACGGTCAATCGAGGGTCGTCCTTCGCCACAGTGCCCACCCCCACCAGGACGGCGTCGTGAATGGACCGGAACCGGTGGGCACGTCTTCTGGATGGAAGGGATGAGATCCATTGGGAATGACCAGAGGCCGTGGCAATCCTCCCGTCCATGGACTGGGCCCACTTCAGGGTCACCCAAGGGAGTCCGCGCTCCATCCAATAAAAGAAACGATGATTGAGGCGGCGGCACTCCTCTTCTAGGACCCCCACCTTCACCTCCACTCCGGCCTCACGGAGGATCCGGACCCCACGACCGCTCACCTGGGGATTGGGGTCCAGGACTCCCACAACCACACGGCCTACGCCTTTTCTCAGGATGAGCTCTGTGCAAGGGGGGGTCTTTCCCCAATGACAACAAGGCTCCAGCGTCACATAAAGGGTGGCCCTCTGGAGGTTCTCCTCCAGAGGGCCAAGGGCCTCCACCTCTGCATGCCCCTCTCCGAATCGGCGATGGTACCCTTTGGAGATCACCCTCCCCTCCACGACTACCAGAGCACCCACCATGGGGTTGGGGCTCACCCAAGATTCCCCCCGTTTGGCCAGATCCAGGGCCAGCTTCATAAACCGTGCATCCTGAGAGATCTCTCCCTTTCTTTTCACCCTCCACTGTCTCCGCATTCCAGGATCCCCCTTCTCGGTCTTTCGGGGTCCTCGATCAAACCACTGGAAATCCCTTTCCCACCTCAGATCTCTCCGGACTCCACCATTCCTCGAAGGAGGCTCCGATAGTCCAGTCCCGCCTTTCTTAGGCCCTCTCTCCCGAAGGCCATATTGGCCTCAAGCACCAGGAAACGTCCTTCGAACTCGCACAGATCCAAGCCCACATGATCGAACCCGCAACGCTGAGCCACCTGCAGGCCCAAATCCAGGGCCTCCTGCGGAACAGGATCCGGACAGATACGACCGCCGCGGGCCACGTTGGTCCGAAACTCTCCGGGGGCGGCCTCGCGCCAGTAGGCATAAACCACCCTTCGCCCCAGGACTATAACCCTCAGGTCTCGTTCCAAGGGGACGTATTGTTGAATATAGGCCACATGCGTCCGCGCCAGGTAATCCTCCAGTTGATCCTTATGCCGAATGAGAAAGACATCCTCACCCCGCGCCCCTCCTCGCGGGAGCTTGGCCACCAAGGGAAAGGAGAACTCCTCCAGGATTTCTTTCGCCGCCCTCCTTCCGAAATAGAGCTTCGTCCTGGGCATGGGAATCTGCAGAAGCTGAAACAGCAGGGTCTGTTTCCACTTGTCTCCCATATGACGGTAGCAATGGATGCTCGGAAAGAGCGGCTTGCCCAGAGCGGCAAGGCCCTCTGCATAGAGGATGGTGGGGAAGTAGATCTTCGAGGCATCTCGGATAAGGTCCCTTTCCTTTGGAGTGTAATCGAAGAAATTGCCCCTCACCCCCAGGGTGATGACCTCACTGCACTGGGAGAGTTGACGACCCAAGGCCACCTTGAGCCCCTGCCCGGATGCCTCCATGTATCTCCTCCGGCGTGCGACCGCAGCCATTATAGTAGGCACTTGGGACCATGGAAAGGCCGCAAGATCGCATGGCCCAGCACATCCAGGTCCTACCCGGCACTCGGTCCTACATCCTGGCTTCATTTGGGAAGTCGTGCAAGATGGCGGCGATTCGGGTATGCTCGTACAGGTGGCTGGAGACATGAAGACAACAGAAGTGTCCATACAGAGAATGCCGTCCGATCGTGGGTCGGGTCGGGAGGCACCTCCCCCAAGGTTTGGGCTGCGAATCGGTTCCCTGACCCTGGAGAACCCCCTGATCTTGGCACCCATGGCCGGGTTTACTGACCTTCCCTTCCGGCGCATCTGTCGCCAAATGGGTGCTTCTCTGGTTCACACAGAGATGATCAGCGCCAAAGGGCTCGTGCTGAACGCCCCCAACACCCGGCGTCTCCTGCAGTCCGATGGGACAGACAGACCCCTTGTCGTCCAGCTGTTCGGGTCCGACCCCGAGACCATGGCCGAGGCCGCCGAGATCTGCCAACACTGGGGGGCCGACATGATCGACATTAACATGGGGTGTCCTGTGCCCAAGGTCATACGTAAAGGGGCTGGGGCAGCCCTCCTGAGGGATCCGGATCGGGCGTTGAAGGTCCTCAGGGCGGTCCGAAGGGCGGTAACGGTCCCGCTGACGATCAAGATGCGTGCAGGCTGGAAGGCCGGTGAGTTCGTTGCCATGGAGATTGCCCTTGGGGCTCAGGATTGCGGGGTGGACGCGGTGACCCTCCATCCCCGCTCCCGCACCCAAACCTACGGGACACCTGCTGACTGGGACCTCATCCGTCGCCTCAAAGATACCCTGAGCATCCCGGTCATCGGAAACGGGGACGTCCTGACTGGGGAAGATGCGGTGCGGATGATGAAGGAGACGGCCTGCGACGGGGTGATGATCGCACGCGGTGCATTGGGAAATCCCTGGATCTTCTCCAGGGCCTTGGCTCTCCTTCAAGGAAAAGATCTCCCCGCCCCCGACCTGGCCTCCATCAGGAGGATGCTTTTCCGTCATCTGGAGGGGATTCGGAGCCACCTTTCGGAAAAGAGGGCCCTCCACACAGCCAAAGTCCATGCCATGAAATATACACGGGGGCTTCCTTATAGCCATCGCCTCCGAAAAGAGATCGTCCAATCTTCGGATCTCCCCTCGTTGTTGCACTCTCTGGAGGGCTATTTCGGAGAGAGGAATCAATCGTCTATTTCTTGACATTTTTCGGGGGTCCCATATAATGGCCTCAAGCTTTTCTTTAACCCGAAAGAATGGGCTCTCGAGGTCTAAAACAGGATCAAGTCCAAGAGGGATCTCCTCCTAATGAATGAGAAGGGCGGATGGAGGAATGGGTGACTGAGGAGTCCCTTTGCGCTGTATCCAAGATCTGCGTCGAGCATGGGGCATGGATCTCCCCGTCCTGGATCAACTCAAGGCCAAGATCGAGGCCCTGATCCGGAGGAATCAGTCCCTCCTGGAAGAGAAAAGGGCCATCCAGGAACAGCTCCTCTTACGGGAGAGGCAGATTCGCCTTCTCAAGGAGCGATGCGAGCGATACGAGAGAAATCAGAGAGAGGCCTTGGAGAGGATCAACACCCTACTCAACAAGCTGGACGGGATCAAACCGTGAGCGAGTATTCGGTAAAGCGGGTGAAAATCCAGATCATGGGGCATCCCTACTCCATCAAGACGGACGGGGAAGAAGAATACGTCCATCGCATCGCTCAATACATCAACGAAAAATCGCAACAGATCATGCAGGCGACCCAATCGGTGACCACCCTGGATGTCATGATCAAGGTGGCCATTAATCTCGCCGACGAATTGTTCCAGGAACGCAGATCCAAGGAGCGGCTTTGCCAGGAGGTCGAAGACGAAGCCCGAGGACTCATCCGCCAAATCGAACGGCATCTGGAGGAATCCCTCAAGAAAGGATGAGGGCGTCGGATCGAAAAGGTGCTCAGAGGGTCTTCGAGAAGGGCCGTTGTCTTTTTCCCTTGGATTTGATCTAATAAGGGTTGGCTTCGCCCGAGAGGAAGTAGGGGTTTTTCGGAATCGTGGATCGGGGTTTCATCCCAGGGGTTCGATATATGGCATCCGGGCCATTGCGAGGCCTGAACGCATAAATTTCTGCTCCAGCATATCAGGCCACAGGTCCCACAGGAAGGAGGGATGGAGGTCTCCTTGGAAGCAGGCGATCGATCCCAAGGAGGGAACAGCACAGGGACCCGCACCCTTGAGGCCCTCCTGAGGATTCCTCTCGTTAAGGCTAGGGGTGATGCAGGTAGTGCCGGAGTTTGTCTCGCAGCTCTGGACTTTCAGCAGTTCCGCCCCGGCTGATCCTCCTAGTCCGGCACCTCCCATGTTCCTTCCCAACGAGCCCCACTAACGACCCCTCCTTGTTTACCCCTTCCTCTCGGAGAGGATATAGCGCAGCGGGGGCTCCCGCCTCGGAGAAGTGATGGATCTTCTGCTATATCTCTCACGGATTCGGGCTCCCAATTTGGGAGCTTGGGGGAGATGCCTCGCCCTCGATGCGCGGCAAAGGGGGTGCAAACGTCGTGGAATCGATCAGTGGTTTCCCATGGATCCTGGGGCTGGCCGGGTTCGGTCTGGGGGGATTCGTCGGATATCTTCTCTTCCGTGCATTGCACAAGAAGAGCCTGATACGTTCCTCCCAGGAAGCCCGGCGTATTGTCCAGGAGGCGCAGAAAGAGGCCGATTCCATCCTCAAGGAGGCCCGGTTTCAGGCCAAAGAGACCATCTACCAGTCCAAACAGGAGGTGGAAAGAGAGCTCAAGGAACGGCGAGGGGAACTCCAAAGGCTGGAGAACCGTCTCCTCCAGAAGGAGGAAAATCTGGAGAAGAAGGTCGATCTGCTCGATCAGAAAGAGATGAACCTCGCCAAGCGGGAAAAGGTCCTTCTCCAACAGGAACGTACTCTGGATCAAAGGCTCCGGGAGGTGGAGGCCATCAAGGCCGAGCAGCAGAGGAGACTAGAACAGTTAGCTGGTATCTCATCGGAGGAGGCTAAGAACCTTCTGATCCAGTCCATCGAGGAGGACGCCAAGGAACGCGCCTCCAAAGTGCTCAAACGCATTGAGGAGGAGACCCGCGCCGCAGCAGACAAAAAGGCAAAGGAGATTATTGCACTGGCCATCCAGAGATACGCTTCGGAGTATGTGGGCGAAAAGACGGTATCGGTGGTCAACCTTCCAAGCGATGAGATGAAGGGGAGAATCATCGGGAGGGAGGGCCGCAATATCCGCGCCCTGGAAGCCGCCACCGGAGTGGATCTCATCATCGATGACACGCCCGAGGCGGTGATCCTCTCCGGATTCAATCCGGTTCGTCGTGAAATCGCCCGCATCGCCCTGGAGAGGCTCATCAACGATGGGAGGATCCACCCAGCCCGCATCGAAGAGGTGGTGGAGAAGGTCACCCAGGAGATGGACGTCACGATCCGGGAAGCCGGAGAACAGGCGGCCTTCGATGTGGGAGTGCACGGCATCCATCCTGAACTCATCAGGCTTTTGGGGACGTTGAAGTATCGAACGAGTTTCGCCCAGAACGTCCTCCAGCACTCCCTGGAGGTGGCCTTCCTTTGCGGGATTATGGCCTCAGAGCTTGGTCTCAGTGTCCGCCAGGCCAAACGGGCCGGCCTCCTGCACGATATTGGCAAGGCCGCGGACCATGAAGTGGAGGGATCACATGCCCTTATCGGCGCGGAGTTGGCCAAACGATACGGGGAGTCGCCTAAGATCGTCAATGCCATCGCGGCCCACCACGATGAGGAGGCGCCCGAGAGCGTGCTGGCGGTGCTCGTCCAGGCCGCCGATGCCCTCTCGGCGGCTCGTCCAGGGGCCCGCAAAGAGATGCTGGAGAGTTATGTCAAGCGCCTGGAGGATCTGGAACGGATCGCCAATTCCTTCAAAGGTGTCAGCAAGTCCTACGCCATCCAGGCTGGCAGGGAACTGCGGATCATCGTCGACAACGAGAAGGTCTCGGATGAAGAGTCCGCCATGCTCAGCTACGATATCGCCAAACGGATCGAGAAGGAGCTGACCTATCCGGGACAGATCAAGGTTACGGTGATCCGGGAGACGCGATCAGTCCACTATGCCAAATAGGAATCTCTCGGACTCCCGGTAAGGTCTAAAGGGGCCAAATTATGCAGGGGGCTCCATGGCGGGAGAGAAGGCCGGACAACAGGAATGGGTTTGGGTGCTGGTGGAGGAACCCGAGAAGGGAAGGGCCCAGCTTCTAGGCCAATACGATCCGGATCGAGACATCCAGTTCGTGGTGGTCTTTCCTACCAAAGAGGACGCCCAAGAGGGGCTTAAACGGATCAGCCAGCCCGAATCCTCCCCGTATGAGCCCCAGGCCATGCGGCTGGACGCTGTCAGGAAGGAAGCGGCCCGTGGCGGTTTCCGACTAGTGTTGGTCGACGGTGCAGGACACCTCCTACAGCAGATCGACCCGTGATCGTCCTCACCTCGGCCCTCATGCGGGTGCCGAGAGGTTGCGGCTTGCATACATGATGTAGTCCTCCACATCCCGTTTGGATCCCAAGATGAGGGGGACACGCTGGTGGAGATCGCGGGGTTGAATCTCCAAGATCCGCTCGTACCCCGTGGTGGCAGCCCCACCTGCCCGCTCCACGATGAATGCCAAGGGATTGGCCTCGTACATCAGCCTAAGCTTTCCCGAAGGCCGACGCGGGTCCCGCTTATCCTCCGGGTAAAGGAAGATCCCCCCATAGAAGAGGTTTCGGTGGAAATCGGCGACCAGGGAGCCGATATAACGTGCCGTCTTGGGACGACCGGTGGGAGGATCCTCCGTCTTGAGGGATTCGATGTAGGCCCTCGTCCCCTCTTTCCAATAAGGCCAATTGGATTCGTTGACGCTGTAGATCCTGCCGACTTCCGGGATCCGGATATCGGGATGGGAGAGAAAAAATTCACCCACACTCGGATCCAAAGTGAAGCCGTTGACCGACCCTCCCGTGGTGTAGACCAGCATGGTGGAAGAACCATAGACCACATAGCCAGCAGCCACCTGATTTACTCCAGGCTGCAGGCAATCCTCCAAGGTTCCATGCCCTGCCCGGGGAGAGACCCTTCTATAGATGGAGAAGATGGTCCCGATGGAGACATTAGCATCGATGTTGGAGGAGCCGTCCAAGGGGTCTAAGAGGATGGCATAGTCCCCCGGAGGGTAGGGATGGGGGATGGTGAGGATTCCCTCTTCTTCTTCCGAGGCGATCACGCCGATCTTGCCGATGTAGCTCAGGGCATGGACAAAGGTGCGGTGGGCGAACTCATCCAGCTTCTGGACCTCCTCCCCCTGCACATTCACCTTACCAGTAGTGCCGAGGATGTCCAAGAGACCCGCTTTGTTGACCTGTCTCGAGACAATCTTGGCTGCCAGGATGATCTGATGGAGGATGGCCGAGAAATCGCCTCGTCCGCGGGAAGACCTCTGCTCCTCGAGGATATGCTGCTGAACCGTGACCACGTCTCTATACACTTCCGTCCTCCTGCCAATTCTGACGTTCCCAGCCTAGCCCTCCATCCGATGGAAGTCAATGGAGCTTGATTGTCCACCCTCCACTCCTGGCCAGCCTCTTGGCGGGCATCTTGACATCTCCGACGGGATGTTGGTAAAGATGCCTGAAGGCGGGCTTCTCTGCCCATCGAGTAAGGGATACAAAGCGGGCGAGTTTTTGACTTTCCAGGCCCCAGCATCTCGAAGCCGAAACAGAGATCTCTCGGAGAGGAGGTGGACATGGGCAACAGAAGGGCCTGCATTATTGGAGGCGGGATGTCCCAATGGGGAGTTCGCGAGGCCAGTCTCGTGGATATGACACAGGAGGCCGGAAAGGCCTGTATGGAAGACGTCCCCGGCCTGACCCCCAAGGACATCGATGGATTCCTCTTCGCCAGCTCCTATGCAGGAAGGTGTTCCTTCCAGACGAACACGGCCCCTGTCATGGCCGAGAGGTTGGGATTGAAGCCCACCTCCATCTGTGCACGGGTCGATGTGCTCTGCGCGGGAGGCAGCACCGGGATACTGCTGGCCAAAGGCCTTGTGGAAAGCGGCATGGCGGACATCGTGATGGTGGCCGGGGGGGAAAAGCTTTACACACCCCAAAAATGGGAAGTCTTTTACAGCGAGCTGGCCTCCATCGACCATGACTGGGACGCCCCCCATGGTCTTGGGCTCCCTCCACCCTACTTCGCCCTGACGGCCAAAGAGCACATGCGGCGTTATAGCACCACCAAGGAGCATCTTGCTGCGGTCTCGGTGACCAACTACAACTATGGGCTCAACAACCCCAAAGGGCAATTCCATAAGCAGCTAACCATGGAGGAGGCTATGGCCGCCCCTTTGGTGGTGGACCCCCTGACTCTCTACGATTGCTGTCCCATAACCGACGGGGCCGCCGCAGTGATCATAGCCTTGGAAGACAGAGCGAAGGACCTCACGGATCGGCCTCTGGTGTACATTCGGGGAGGAGCTCAGGTCTCTCTTCACAGCGTCTCGGCCAATTGGCCTGGGGAACATCTGGCAGACTGGGCCCATCTGAGAAAGGCTGCCGAAAAGGCCTATGCCACCGCCAAAGTAAGCCCCCAAGAGATCGACGTGGCTCAGACCCACGATTGCTTCACCATTTCGGAGATCATCGAGGTGGAGGAACTTGGATTTTGCAAGAAAGGAGAGGGAGGGGACTTTGTGGCGGCCGGAGAGATCAACCTGGGTGGGAAGGTCCCCATCAACACCGACGGCGGCCTTCTCTCGTGCGGCCATCCCTTCGGTGCCACGGGAATCCGGATGGGAATGGAGATCATGAGACAGCTCCAGGGTCGGGCCGCCAATCAGGTACCAGGGGCTACCATTGGGCTGACCCACAACCTCAGCGGCCTCAACGTGGAGCACACCATCGTAGTTTATGGCAGGGAGCCCCTTCCTTAGAGGTGGAAAACGGGCCATAGGAGTCGCATCAGCAATCCGAGATAAAGAGGGAGGCGGCTATCTGAAAAGCGCCCAAGACAAGGGGCCTGCAGCAAGGGAGGTAATGATGTCCATCCTCGGCGTTCCCGTTCTCGAGAATCGATATCCGGTCACCATGGATATGTGGCCTGTGGAGCACAAGGCCTTCAACCGAATCCATCGCTTTTATGAACACCTGAAAGAAGGCCGCTTGACCACGACGCGCTGCAAGTCCTGCAGCCACACCGCTTTCCCGCCCCGGGTCATCTGCCCAGAGTGCCTAGGCGAGGATCTGGAATGGATCGATCTCCCAAAGGAGGGAAAGGTCCTGGTCTTTACCGAACAGGTCAAGGGAGTGCCTTTGGGTTTCCAGGCTCCCCTGATCCATGCATGGATCGACCTGGGGCCCCAAAGCCCCATTCCCCGATTGCTCAGCCGCATCATCAACTGCGAGGCGGGAAGGCTGAAAGAAGGGGATGAGGTTCGCTTGGTGGTCTTCGAGGTGCCTTCCCACCCCATCGAGATCAAAAAGGAGACCATCACGGCGGAAAGGGTCTATTACGCCTTTGAGCCTAAGGGCTGACCCAAAAATTCACTCTCCGGAGCGCCCTGTTGTTCCGCCTCCTGAGGGAGGCGGAACAACTATTAAACCACCAAAAACCGCTTAGATCCAACAATTATCGCCGGAATCCGTCTGTTTGATCAGTCCTTACAGATGAATTCGAATGAACCGAGAAACTCTCACGAACCTCCAAGGGTCATAAGGCAAGAGAGACCTTGAAAGATCTTTTCGCAAACCCGGCCTGATGCGGGCCGAAAGGAATTTGAAAAGGGAAGGATGCCTCTCGTTTTAGCTGGTAGAGATAACTAATCCCCAATGCTGCCGTTGGATGGCTGGCTTCTCTTCGGAGCCATTCCCCAAGCCTTGTGGATCCCCCTGTACACACGTCGGGCCAAGGGAAGAGAGAGTCCGCACCGCTCCCCCTGGTCCAAAAGCGTCCCCAAAAGCCATTCCAGCTCGTTGGGACGTCCCTCCTCCAAGTCCCTGAGAAGGGAACTCTTGGTCCCGGGCGGAAAAGTGGAGCAGATCCGCAGGCTTTCCTGGACGATCTCCTCGTTCAGGGCGATGCCTTTCCGTCGGGCCAGGATTTCCACCTCCCGCATCAACCCCTCGAGAACATGACGCTTCCTCTCATCCTGAAGGATGGGACCTAACGGCTCCTTGTAAAGGGCCGTGGCCCCGGCCAGGGCGCAGATGAAAAGATACTTCCTCCACACCTCCACTTCGACGGAATCCGCCATCTCCGTCGGCACCGAGGCCGTCTGAAGGAGAGCACAAACGGACTCCAAGAGGGGACGATCCCCGGGGTCCCCTCCTAGGACGACCCGTCCAGGTCCCCCCGTGTGTTCCACTGTTCCGGGCTCCCGGATATGGGCCGAGACATAGATGCACCCGTCGGCTACCCGTCCCCGCTCCGAGATCTTCTCCACCCGCTGCCTCTTTTCGATGCCGTTTTGCAGGGGAAGCAGAACCGTCTCCTGTCCTACACAGGGGGCTATGGTCCGGACGGCCGTCTCCAGATCGTATCCCTTCACGCAAAGAAGGACGAGGTCCATGACGGGCCACCCTGCAGGCCTCTCCGCGGCTGCTTTGGGTCGGACCTCCAGGATCCTCCCCCCGGTCACCAGTCGCAGCCCCGACCTTCGGATTGCCTCTAAGTGGGCACCTCGAGCCACAAAATAAAGTTCATGGTCGTCCCTCGCTTGATGGACGTATCCGATCTTCCCCCCCAAAAAGCCGCCCACCCCTCCGAGGCCGACCACAGCGATCCGCATCAGGAAGCCCCTCCGTCAGTGGCCAAAAGGATCACCCTCCGTCTCCAGTCTCCCGGGGTGTCCCCTCCTCGAAAGTCACGGAAGAAGGTCTTTCTCATATAGTGGAGCGCCCCTGCATGGAACTCGAAGCTTCGCCAAAGCCGCTCGAAGAGGCGCGCCGTGGGTCGAAACATCCCTTTTTCCACCTCCCAGACCTTCCGATAGGCACGAGGGCCTTCCACCATATAATACTGCAGGAAACCTCGGGCCTCTGTATATTCCCGAAAGAGCCCCGACATGAAAAGGAGGTAATCGCCCAGATATTGGAAGAAATCCCTCTCCTTCTGAAGATCCGACTCTCCGGGGAGATGAGAGCAGAGCATCTCCACCACACTGGCCATGGGGGCTCCTTCTGCATCCCGCATCTCGAAGAGCCGATCGGTCTTGGCGAAGTCCGTAAGCATATCGGAGAGGTAGTCGGCCATCTCCTGGTCATCGATATGGAGGTCCTGAAAGGTCCTCCGTGTGATCCAGAGGAAGAACCTCCTCAACCTTTGGCTTGCGGGGGAAGGCTCGCTCCAGGAAGGCCTTCTCATGATACCTCCCTCCTCCATCTCCTATCTGGTTTTCTCTCGGGTCAGGCCCCGAGATGAACCCCTAATATGAGTGTACCACCGGCCCTTCCCAGGACTCAAGAATCTTTTCCGTCAGGCGCTCGTCCCCCAGACGTGCACCCACCACTATCTCCGGCGCCGGAGACCCCGCAGGGGCTTTTTATTCACTTAGCTCCGTATTTACTGGTCACGAGGATGTTCCTGGAGCCAACATTCGAGATTTTCCGGAGTTGCCCCCCGCCTTGGCGAATCCCGCCCTTGGACGGGACCAAAAGGCGGATTTCCGGGCTTTGCGGCCGTCAGGCCGATTCCTGAAATCCGAATCCCGCCGCAAAGACGGACGAGCCTAGAGCGGGCCGAAAAATATCGCCAGTGAGCGCAAGGAACATCCTCCTGAACTAAACGTCAAATGAACTCCTGCAGAACTAAGTGAATAAGCAGATCACAAAAAATATCTGGGATCGGTAAACCCAGGCAAGTTTGAAACGACTAAGGACCTGGAGGAAGCTGTAGGACAACATAATATCGGGCCTCCCGCAAGGGAGAGCGGTGGGATTCAGGGTCTCGGCCCCACCCCGTTGTCAGGTGCAGACCCTTGTGCTATAACGCCTTCAAGGTATCCGATGCGCCCGTTGTCAAGAGCGAGCCCTGCGTGGAAGAAAACGCCAAGACCCTCGATGACGAGACTCTGGTAACCCGCGCCCAGAGGGGCGAGCGTTGGGCCATGGAGGAGCTGATCCGCCGCTACGAGCAGACGGCCTATGCCATCGCCTATCATACAGGGGTTGGGGACCCGGAGGATGCCAGAGAAGTGACCCAGGAGGCCTTCCTGAGGACAGTTCGGAACCTCCGGAGGTTTAAGGGCACCTCTTCCTTCTCCACTTGGTTCTATCGGATCGTCGTTAATACTTGTCTGGACCGGATTCGAAAGAGGCAACGGAGGAATCGGCTCTTTGCCTTGGGATCCTCCCAACGGGAGGAGGATGAGTCACTTCCGGACTATCCGGATGAGGCCCAAGACACCAATCCATTGGCCGTGCTTACCGGAAAGCACCTTTCCCAAGAGATCCGGAGGGCGGTATCCGCCCTCCCCGAAAGGCAACGGATTGCCTTCCAGTTGAAGGTCCTTCAAGGATTGAGCATCAAGGAGATCGCCCGAATCATGAACACCGCGGAGGGTACCGTCAAGAGTCATATCTTCAGGGCCACGCAATCGTTGAAGGAGGCCCTTTCCGAATGGGTTTAAGGCCGCGAGGAGGCTGCTCATGAAGGCCTGCAAGGAATACCAGGAGACCCTGTTGATGGACGTCCACGGGGAACTCCCCACGGATCGCCAGGGGCAGTGGAAAGACCACCTCCGGCGATGCGAGGGATGCCGCACGGAGAGGGCCGGTCTCCTCAAACTCCTCCAAGGAGTCCGAGAGGCCTTCCCTGCGCCCGAACTCTCCCCCATAGAACTGGCCTCGTTACGACGAGCCGTCCTTGACCGCTGGGACGGGGGACGATGGAATCTCTTAAGGAGGCGACGTCTCTGGGGAATCCCCTTAGCCCCTGCCCATGCCCTCGCCTTGGCGGCCATGTTGTTGGCGGTGGTGGGATGGTTCGGATTCCGGGGACTATGGGGCGGCAAGGCCGGGGCCCCGGAGGATACCATGCTAGTTCAGGAGTTGGAGCTCATCCGGAACCTCGACCTCCTTGAGGAGATGGACGTCATCCAACAGCTTGTCCAGGTGGTGGATCATCGGGATGCAAAGCTCTGATCGCATCGTCCGGACGGCAAGGAGGCTCCGCTTGGGACAGAATTCGACCCGGACCCCAAGGGACCCATCACCTCTCATGGAGGCTGGAGTGAGGGGAGGACATCCCTGGCGTCGGTGGGTGATCGTGCTCTTGTTAGGGATCGTCCTGTGGGGAACGGGAGGGAGGACTCGGGCCTGGGACTGGCAACCTCCTTCCCTCGACGCAAGGCATTGGGCCCTCCCCGGAGAGGCGGCCCCCGCTAGTCGGCTTTGGGCCCGACGTGAAGAAGGGAGAGGGGGGAGATATCTTAAGGGACCGATCGACCCCGGTTCCTCAGAGGAGAGACGCAGGACCTACGAAGCACTCTCCCCCGAGGAAAAGGCATGGTTGAAGGAAAAGTACAGGCAATGGAAGTCGCTCCCTCCAGAGAAGAGAAAGGCGCTCAAGCGGAAGATGGAACGATGGATGAGACTCTCCCCCGAGGATCGGGCCTTGTTCCGCCGTCGGTTCCAGCAATGGAAGTCGCTCCCTCCACAAGAGAGAAAGATCCTGCGCGAGAAACTGAAACGCTGGAAGGAACTCTCACCCCAAGAGCGGGAGGCCATTCGACGTCGATTCCTCCAAGGGCACTGATCCTCAGCCGCGAGGGGACTGTCTTTTCCCCAACACATTGGTCCAATCCTGAGGGGTCAGTCTTCCAGGACCCCAAAGAGGAGATTGCGGAAGCGGCGTCGATCTTCCTGAGAGACCCGTTCCCCGATTCGGGCCAGGAATAGGTTTTCCTCCCGAATGGCGATATTGGGCTCGTTAGTGGGATATTCTCGGAAACCGTAGGGTTTCATGAGATGGATCATCATGTTTCTATACTGGGCTATGGTGAGGCCACTACCGTCCAGATCCCAGTGCCAGGAATAGCCCTTCATATAAGCGATCTTTTGAGCGAAGAACTCCCGGTCCTCCATGATGAGTTGGATGATCTTTTGGGCGAGCCCCAGTCTCCGGAAATTCCGGCTTACCTCCAGGGCTCCCATCTCATAGAGGAGCTTCCCTAGGGCCGCCCACCGCTCGGATTCGTCCGGGTACCAGCAAACCCCGTAGCCCACGATGCGTCGTCCGTTCAAGAGGGCCAAAGTGACGTTTCCACCCTCGCTGGAAGCAACCCTCTCGAAGACCTCCAGCTTCTGGATGATGGAGCTGTAATGTGCGAAGTGGCCGATCCCCTCGTCGAGCTCGAGCATCGAGAAGGATCCGGGAGGGCAATGCGATCGGATCGTCACCGGACCGAGAGGGGTCTCTATCACTTCCTCTCGGCCGTGCGTCGAAGGCCCTGCTCCCAGATCGGATCCCATTAAAAATCGCTCCAATCCTGATGGAGATTCTTGATCATGACGAGCAAGTCATGATAGCGACCTTCCCGATCCTTCACGTACTCGGGTAGGGTGGCCACCTTGAAGAAATCAAGCTTGTGGGCCGCATGGATGGCGGCGGTCTCCACATCGGCCACAAATTCAGCCACCAGCTTCTCAATACCCAATCCCATGGCCAGCCGGATTATGTCCAGGAGCATCCATGTCCCAAGGCGTTGACCTCGGTAGTCAGGGTCCACCACGATCCGTAACCGGCCCACATGCCTCCATGCACCAAAAGGCCTTCGATGGAGGGTCAAATTGGCAATGATGGCTTCCTCTTCCTCGTTGAGGGCAACGAGAGGGAGGACCCGAGCATAATCGAGATGCTCCACCCACTCATGGACCACCCGAGGGTCCGTGACGTCGTCTCGCAGGAACCAACGCTCCTGCTCAGGGATCTTTCTGAAAAACTTCAACAGCCGTCCCTCGTCCTCTGGCTTCAAAGGTCGGAGGAGCACCTGTGTGCCGTCCTTGGTGATAATGGCTTTGGGATAATCCTCCAGCATGAGGCTCTCCTTTTCCCGTGGGGGTCAGCGGAAAGCTTCGGTCAATGACCTTGGCGAAAGCCGGGATTTGTACTATTTACTGTTTATTCACTTAATTCCGCAGGAGATCATTTGACGTTAAGCTCAGGAGGATGTTCCTGGAGCGAACATTCGAGATTTTCCGGAGTTGCCCCCCCGCCTTGGCGAATCACGCCCTTGGGCGGGACCGAATGGCGGATTTCCGGGCTTTGCGGCCGTCAGGCCGATTCCGGAAATCCGAATCCCGCCGCAAAGACGGGACGAGCCTAGAGCGGGCCGAAAAATATCGCCAGTGAGCGCAAGGAACATCCTCCTGACCAGTAAATACGGAGCTAAGTGAATAGGCGCCGCTTACTATTTTATGGTTTTTAACCCTGATGATGAGGAGTTCGCTCCGGGGTCTCCCTGAGCCGTTGAAGGTCCCTGATAACGGAGCCTCACCTCCTCGAAACGCCCGCACGACCGCTTCCCTTCCGGGCACCTGCGGTATCGGATGCACTTGGGACCCGCCCCTTCGAAGACCGAAGGACAGACCTCCCGCACAAGGCCCAGCATCCGCTCGGCCACGGATCGAATCTCCCACTGGGCCCTAAGGCACAACCTCTCCTCGAAAAAATGGAGGAGTTCCCTCGCGTTCATGGTAACGAAGATCTTCGTCTCGCAGGCATTGGGTAGGACATAGCGCGCGTCCTCCTGGCTCGATTCTCCGGAGGCCCCCAACGCCTCGTTCAAGACACGATATCGTTCTGCCAGGATCTCCATGGTCTCCTTGAAATATTCCACTGCATCCGCCTGCCGTCCCCCAACGATGACCTTCTTCCCCCTCAGACGAGGCGGCACCACGTAATCGAACCGATGGTGCGGCACATAGCGCTGACTCCTCTGAGAATAGCTGGCGATGCGGTGGCGCACCAGTTGATGGGTCAATGCCCGCGAGACCCCCTCGATGAAAAAGGTGAAGGAGGCGTGTTCCACCGGACTCAGGTGCCCTACATCGCGCAGGAGCCTCACGAATCGCTCGGCCTCAGCCCCTTCCGGGGGGACATCGATGAGCCCCTCCGTCTTTTCCGCATAACAGAGCTTGGCCGCTGTGGCGATGAGACGGTCCGGCATAGGAGTATAGGCCACCAGCCGAACGTTGGCCCAGACCTCACCCATGATCACTCCTCCTCCTTCTTCTTTCGGATGGTCGATGGTCTTCGCTATGGTGCTGAATCTCTGGGAGAAAACCAACGTTTGATCCTCTTCAGCAGCCCCCCTTTGGACCGGAGGGAAGCCGCCCCTTCCACAAGTAGTCGGACGGCGCAGTTTACCTCCTCTTCCGTGGTGAAACGCCCGAGGCTCAAGCGCACAGCGCCACGTGCGATTCGCTCCTCCACCCCCATGGCCCGTAGCACGGCAGAAGGTTCACTCGATCCCTCATGGCAGGCGGAGCCCGTGGAGGCGGAGATCTCAGGACACCGGGCCAGGATCTCGGCCCCCTCTATCCCAGGAAATGAGACGTTGAGGGTGTTGGGGAGCCTCTCTGTGGGATGCCCGTTGAGGACCAGCTCCGGCCAGGCGTCCCGAAGACCTTCCCAGAGGCGCTCCCTGAGGTCCAAGAGACGCCTCCGCTCCTTCTCCTGGCCCTCCAAGGCGAGACGGCAGGCCTCTCCCAGCCCCACCGACAGGGCTACGTTCTCAGTCCCGGCGCGAAGACCTCTCTCCTGACCAGCCCCGTGGACCAAGGGTACCAGGGAAATCTCCTCCCCCACGTAGAGCGCCCCGATCCCTTTGGGGGCGTAGAGTTTGTGTCCAGCTACGGTCAGTAGATCCACCTGAAGGGAATCGATCCGCACGTCGACCTTCCCAGCGCTCTGGGCCGCATCTGTGTGAAAAAGCACTCCTGCCTCTCGGGCAACGGATGCCAGCTCCGCAATGGGCTGAATGGTTCCCACTTCGTTGTTGGCATGCATAACGGAGACCAGGATCGTATGGGGACGGATGGATCGTCGAAGCTCATCAGGGTCCACCTGTCCCTGACCGTCCACCGGGAGATAGGTGACCTCCACCCCCTCAGTCCTCTCGAGATGACGACAAGGCTCCAGCACGGAAGGGTGCTCCACCTGTGAGATGATGATATGGCGGGGACGTCCCC